>Ga0207064_1018_pt1 | contig 30859 bp, 33 predicted proteins | sample Alteio_BWMinCont_26_FD_153488 | JGI IMG/M metagenome (GOLD analysis project Ga0207064, IMG submission 153488) | Enriched cells from forest soil in Barre Woods Harvard Forest LTER site, Petersham, Massachusetts, United States -... | ecosystem: Environmental > Terrestrial > Soil > Temperate forest >...
ACAGTAGCTGTAACATAGGTCGGCGCCTGGTTGGTCTTTATGGTGATCTTGAAATCTTTCTGTTCAATCGACACTTCATTTACCCCCGACTTTGAAACGAATCGTATGAGGTCCTGAATCTGTTTAATATCCATAAGATTGGAATTGGTTTTGAATGAAGAATTGTTCTAAGTTATACGTTAATGTGCAGATGTGCAAATCTGCAGATTTCAAATGTGCAGATGTGCAGATGTGCAAATGGTTGATTAGTTAGTTAGTAATAGCAAATAAACAAAACATTATTGTAAAAGTTCAAGCATTTGCACATTTGTAATCTGCACATCTGCTAATTAATAGGCCCATTTCAAATAGATCGACCCCCAGGTAAACCCGCCGCCGAAGGCCGCCAGGATCAGGTTATCGCCTGATAAACCATTGTTTGTTAATGTGGGCGACGAGATAGAAGAGGGCCAGGTGCTTTGCATCATTGAAGCCATGAAGCTGTTCAACGAGATCGAGGCGGAAATTTCGGGCCGTATAGTTAAGATACTGGCTGATAATGCCTCGCCGGTAGAATACGACCAGCCGCTGTTTTTGGTTGAACCTGTTTAAATGTTTTAATGTGCAGATATGCAAATGTCAGATGAAAATCGTGAAGATAAAAAGTTTGTACATTCTTAATTCGCACATCTGCACATCTGAAATTTGCACATCAAAATTATGTTCAAGAAAATATTAATAGCTAACCGCGGTGAAATTGCCCTTCGTGTTATACGCACTTGTAAGGAAATGGGCATTAAAACCGTAGCTGTATATTCAACAGTTGACAGGGATAGCCTGCACGTACGTTTCGCGGATGAAGCGGTTTGCATAGGTCCGCCTCCCAGTCGCGACTCTTATCTAAATATTCACAGTATCATTTCAGCCGCCGAACTAACCAATGCCGACGCGATCCATCCGGGCTATGGTTTCCTGTCGGAAAATGCCAAGTTTTCGGCTATCTGTGCCGATTACGGTATCAAATTCATAGGCGCCACTGCCGACCAGATCAATGCCATGGGCGACAAGGCTTCGGCCAAAGCCACCATGAAAAAAGCCGGCGTGCCAACTATACCGGGATCGGAAGGTTTGCTGGCCGATGTGAAGGAAGGCATCGCCCTAGCCAATAAAATAGGCTACCCGGTAATATTAAAAGCTACCGCGGGCGGCGGCGGGCGTGGCATGCGCCAGGTGTGGAAAGATAGTGAGTTTGAGCCAGCCTGGGATTCGGCAAAAGCCGAGTCGGCAGCAGCCTTTGGGAATGATGGGTTATACCTTGAAAAATATGTTGTCGATCCGCGCCACATCGAAATACAGGTAGTAGGCGACCAATACGGCAAAGTATGCCATTTATCTGAGCGCGACTGTTCCATCCAGCGTCGTCACCAGAAATTGGTTGAAGAGTCGCCGTCGCCATTCATGACGGAGAAGTTGCGAAAGAAAATGGGCGACGCGGCTATTAAAGGCGCCAAAGCGGTGAAATATGAGGGCGCAGGAACGATAGAGTTTTTGGTAGATAAGGACAGGAATTTCTATTTTATGGAAATGAATACCCGTATCCAGGTGGAACACCCTGTTACCGAAGAGGTGATCAACTTCGACCTGATCAAAGAACAGATAAAGGTTGCCGCCGGTATACCTATTTCAGGTAAAAACTATGAGCCGACGATGCACGCCATCGAATGCCGTATCAATGCCGAGGACCCATTCAATAACTTCCGCCCGGCTCCCGGTAAGATCACCAACTTTCACTCACCCGGCGGCCATGGCGTACGTATCGATACGCATGTATATGCGGGCTATGTGATACCTCCAAACTACGATTCTATGATCGCAAAGGTGATCTGCATGGCCCAAACCCGCGAAGAAGCATTAAGCACAATGGAGCGCGCCCTGAATGAGTTTGTGATCGAAGGGATAAAAACAACTATCCCCTTCCATTTGAAATTATTAAAGGACCCTAACTTCAGGGCGGGTAATTTTACCACTAAATTCATGGAGACCTTTGAATATTCTGAATAAGCATCCGCGATAACAAATTAAATCGTAAATAGCACGCCGAACCCGGGTACGCCATTTATATAGGCCATGAGCAAACTAAGCGATAAAATAATCAGTTCCATTAAAAGCAAAGGCAAAAGCCTTGAAGGCGAGATGTCGTTCTTTGAGCATCTTGAAGCTTTGCGGTGGCATTTGATTCGGTCGGCTTTCGCAATTGTACTGTTTGCCATTTTCGCGTTCGCCTATTATACCGAGATCTTCGACGGTATTGTCATGGCGCCCACGAAAAAGACCTTCTTCACCTATCGGATGATGTGCAATTTCGGGGGATGGATACACGGATTGATCCCCGCAATAAGCGCTGAAGGTTTTTGCGTAACGAAAGACATTAAAGTAAACCTGCTTAATACCGAAGTAGCCGGTCAATTCACCCTGCAGATCAACTCGGCCATCGTTATCGGCATTACGCTGGGCATCCCCTATATCCTGTGGGAGCTGTGGAAGTTTGTAAAGCCGGCCCTGCACCAAAAAGAACGAAGCTCGGCAAGCGGCTTTGTTTTTTATTCCTCGGCGCTGTTCGCGCTTGGCGTTTGTTTCGGCTACTATGTGGTTACCCCCCTTGCTGTTAAATTCCTGGTGGGTTACACCGTCAGCACCAGCATCGTCAATATGTTTAGCATTGACTCCTACGTATCCATTGTCACCATGCTGACACTGGCGTCGGGAATCGCATTCCAACTGCCGATCCTTGTTTATATACTGGCCCGTATTGGCATACTCACGCCCCAGTTTATGCGCCGTACCCGCCGTTATGCTGTTATTATTATCCTCATCCTCGCCGCTTTCATCACCCCTACGCCCGACGCCATGACCATGTGTGTGGTGGCACTTCCATTGTTACTGCTTTACGAGGTTAGTATCCTGGTAGCCGCCGCGGTACAGAAGCGCAAGGCAAAGGATGATGAATTAACGGTCATCTGATCCTAAAAGCTTTCTAACAAAATCTTTACCTTCGGTGCTTAATTTTATAAATAGATTTGAGCGATGAATGAACTGCGGATTGCCATTGGCTCCGACCATGCCGGGTTTGAGTATAAAGAAGCGCTAGCCAAATGGCTGGATGCTGACCAACTGAAAGATTTCGGCACGTATTCGGCAGATTCAGCGGATTACCCCGATTTCGCGCACCCCGTGGCGTCAGCCGTGGAGAATGGCGAATTCGATTACGGCATTTTGGTTTGCGGGAGCGCCAACGGCGTAGCTATTACGGCCAATAAACACCAGGGTATTCGCGCGGCTATTTGCTGGAACGAGGAACTGGCCAGCCTGGCACGCAGGCATAATAATGCCAATATCGTTTGCATTCCCGCCCGTTTTATTTCGATCGAAGAAGCGGAAAAGATCGTCAAAACCTTTCTGAGCACCGAATTTGAAGGCGGGCGCCATGCCAATAGGGTGAATAAAATGGCCTGCTGAGCTCTGAAACTCTAAATCCTAAGTTCTAAATTCTAAAAATTTAAAATGTTATTAACAAGTCACTAATCACAAATCTCTAATCACTGATTAACTAACTCAATGAAAAAAACTTACCTAATTATTATCGCGCTTGCTATAGGGACATATGCCAACGCGCAAAAAAACCGCCGACCCGACCAAGTACGCGAGCCTGATCACAGCAGATGACGCCAAAAGGCACCTGAGTATTTTGGCATCTGATGATTTTGAAGGACGTGAAACCGGTAAACCGGGTGCGGACAAAGCGGCTAATTATATCGCCGGCGAATTTAAAAAACTCGGCCTGCAAGCGCCGGTAAATGGTTCTTATTTCCTGGATATCCCGCTGGTTGAAAACTCGACCAAGATCACACTTTCGGTAAACGGCCAGGCTTTGACCAACGGCCAGGACTTTTACGCGGGACGCGGCGCGGCTGCGGACAGAGCTGTTGATGCTGCCGAAGTAGTGTTCATCGGTTATGGAACCGATGCTGAAATAGGCAGCACCGATCTTACCGGCAAAGTATTGCTATGGATCAATGAGGACAAGCCCGAAGCCGGCAAAACGGCCAATACCGGCGTGCGGATGTCGAATGCGCGTGCAGCGATAGTGAAGAACCTGCAAAGCAAAAACCCGGCTTTGATTTTAGCCGTAAATGCTGAGGCTACTGCAATGCTTAAAAGAATGGGTGGCTCGGTAATGGCTGCGCGCCTGAGCATCAAATCCGATGCTGCTAAACCCGCTAATACACAGGCAGCTTTATTGAACATCGCGCCGGCGACCGCCGATATGGTAATCAAATCGAGCGGTAAAACTTATGACGCGTTAAGAACCGAAGCTGTTCAAACTATAAAGACAGATATTAAGGCCGATACACGTACTGAATTAAAGGACGTAAAAGCGGTTGATGTGTTGGGCTATCTTCCCGGTACCGACCTGAAAGATGAGGTGCTGGTATTTTCAGCACATTACGATCACTTAGGTTTGAACCCTAAGGGTCCGGATAAGGTATATAACGGCGCGGATGATGATGGTTCGGGTACTACAGGTATCCTCGAAATTGCACGTGCGTTCGCGCAGGCTAAAAAGGACGGGCATGGCCCGCGCAGGAGCATCCTGTTTTTAGGCAACGTGGGCGAAGAAAAAGGTTTGCTGGGTTCAGAATATTATACCGATCACCCTGTGTTTCCGCTGGCTAATACTATTACCGACTTGAACATCGATATGATAGGCCGCGTGGGTTTTGACTATATCGGCAAAGCCGACTCTGGAAATTATGTTTATACCATCGGCTCGGCTATGCTGAGCAAGGAATTGCACCAGATCAACGAGGACGCCAACAATAAATACGTTCATATTGAGCAGGATTATAAATACGATGACCTGAACGATCCGAACAGGTTCTACTACCGCTCTGATCATTACAACTTCGCCAAACATGGCGTGCCGATCATCTTCTATTTCAACGGTGTGCATGCCGATTACCACCAGCCAAGCGACGAGATCAGCAAGATCAATTTCCCGTTATTAGCTAAACGCGCGCAACTGGTATTTTATACCGGCTGGGAGCTGGCTAATCGTGATAAGCGGCCGGTGGTTGACGGGCAGACGGGAAAATGACCAGTTAATTAGTTAAAGAGTGATTAGAGTTTGCAAGCGTAAACTCTTTAGTAAAAAGTAGTAACTTAGGGTAATGCGAAAATCTTTCCTTATCCTCTCGTTACTACTTTTTTTATGCAAATCAGCTTTCTGTGCTTTGCCGGACAGTTTAATGATAAACGATGGTTCTTGGGCTTTCGGGCAAGGTGACTCCTACAAATATGTCCTGATAAAAGGGAAAAATCATTATACATTATATGAAATTAAGATCGTTGTAAAAAAAGATAGTTCGGGTATTATTTCGACACGCGCAAAGTTAGGCACTGTATCAGATGAATATATTTCTAAATTTTGCGAAGCGCTCACCGACAACAATTACTCTCAACTTAAACTATCAAACTTCGGTTATAATGACGATTGGATAACCAATCATCCAGATACGTTGTTCGGCTATGTGAGAAATAGATACGGCCACTGGACCGAGAAACAAATTGCATTTGTTAAAAGACAGTTGACTATCCCCAATAATTATCAGAAAGCATTAAACAGGCTGATTTTAAGAGAAGGATATGTCATAATTGCCAAGGATGGGGGTAGCAATTTCGACCTTACGTTATATTATTCGAAACAAAAACCTGTAGTAGTTAAAGCTTCTGAAAGCCCGTTAGGAATGCCCTGGAGAATAGACTCTGTTAATTCATTTAATCCCGCGATACCTGAATTAGCGGCAAAGTTAATCCCCAACAAAAAATGGTCTAACAGGACGCGATTCCAATCATCAAAATGGTTAATAAAAGAGTTGGCAAGGCAAATATTTAACGACGTTTGTGGCCCTCATTTGGCCGAATTAGCTCCACTTGCTTTCAGCAAAGAGATTGATGAATTGACAAAGAAGTTTAAAATAGTATCCGCTGTTGAATACGCTTATTTTGGCAGATATATCAGCCCTAAAAGGCAAACATTTTTGATCACACTAAAAAGCGATTCGTTGCCACAAGGCGCTCGAATACTATACTTCGTCAGCAGGTTAAACAATACGTTATATGCGCGGGATTCTTTACTTAAAGACTTTGATAGTATAAAAAGCCGGGTATGGCGTGTAAAATTCATTGTTGACTTTTTAAAGGGCGATACTGCCCGAAAACTCAATATTGGTTACTTTGATAATAGAGCGATCAGCGAATCAAATATTGATGGATTCAACACTAATCCTAAAAAATGGGCGGAACACGATAAGATGGCTAAAATATTTGCTTCAATTCCCAGCTCAAAAACCGATTCAGCAAAAAAAGCTGATGATGACATTAGTCTGAGGCTGGACTGTGGCTGCAACCTTAGGTTGGATAGCAACTATTTAAAAAAATCAATCTTTCTTGAATTAATTGATGAAAATAAAAATTCATCTGTATGGATATTATTACCTAATGGTACTCCCGCGCTATGGTTTTTTGACGGAGATAGGGTATATACGTACTCCTATAAAGATTTTGGCACTGAAGGGATAAGCATTCAATATGTCTGTAAGAAATTTAATCTCAACGGTTCTTTAATTAAATGATAGAAACCACTTGCTAAAATCCTTATTTTCGCACCCATGGCACATCACGCGGAAGAATTCCTGGTTGACTCTGAGGCGAAAGCGTTTGACAAGGACCACCGCCGCATCATCAATTACAACATCGGTAAGTATGATACGGCGGTTGACAGGGGTTTATCGCGACTCATCAACTTAGACAATGCCAAGAAAAAAGGGCATGTGATCAAATGGCGGGTGATGGAAAACCTGGACAAGTTTTTGCCGGAGTTTGAGGCGAATTTCCAGCGGCGCGGCGGCAAAGTGATCTGGGCCAATGATTCCGGAGAAGCCAACCGCGAGATACTCAATATCATCCAAAAGGCAGGCGCTAAAACCGTTGTAAAATCCAAGTCGATGGTGACGGAAGAGATCGAGCTGAACGAGTTCCTGGAACATCACCATATCGAATCCCTGGAAACCGACCTCGGCGAATATATCGTGCAACTGCTTGGCCAAAGGCCGTACCACATCGTTACCCCGGCGATGCACCTCTCCAAAGAGGATATCGCCAAACTATTCAATGAAAAATTCGGCACACCGATAGACGCCACGCCCGAACAATTGACCGCCAAAGCCCGCGAATTGCTGCGCGAAAAATACGTGCGCGCCGATGTGGGCATAACCGGCGCTAATTTCCTCATTGCCGATACCGGGAGTATTGCCATCAGCGAGAACGAGGGCAATGCGCGTTTAAGCACCAGTTTTCCGAAGATACACATCGCAGTGGTGGGTATTGAAAAGCTGATCCCGTCTATAACCGATCTCGACCTCTTTTGGCCAATGCTGGCAACGCATGGGACGGGACAGAATATCACGGTTTACAACACTATCCTAAGCGGCCCGCGGCAGGCCAATGAAAGCGACGGCCCCGAAGAGATGTACGTCGTATTATTAGATAACGGACGTACCAATTTATTGGCGCAAAAAGATCAAAGGCAAGGTTTATACTGCATTCGCTGCGGCGCTTGCCTGAATGCCTGCCCGGTTTATAAGAATATTGGCGGTCATACTTATGAGACTACGTACAGTGGCCCCATTGGTTCCATCATCACCCCGCATATGCGCGGCATGGAAGAATTTAAGCATTTAAGTTACGCATCAAGTCTTTGCGGAAAATGCACCGAGGTATGCCCGGTAAAGATCGACATTCATAAAATGCTGCTGTTGAACCGACGCGACGCGGTAAAGAGCCAGGTTTACACCAAAAAAGAAGAATGGGGCTGGGCGATCTGGAAAAAAGGCATGATGAGCCGCAAATGGATGGACTTCTTTAGCGGTAAAAAGAAGAATTTCTTCCTGCGCACCTTTTTCAAAAAAACCTGGGGACACCTGCGTGAAATGCCCGAAGTGGCTGAGAAATCATTTGCGAAAGAGTGGGCCGAGAAGAATGAGTCCGAAAGTCCGCATAAGTCCGCATAAGTCCGAAAGACTAATCCGACTTTCTTCGGGACTTACCATCATCCTGACCTTGCGAACTAATTAACCATTAAAATCCGAAAGTTTTATATGGTAAACGACATAGTCTTTCGGACTTGCGCGGACTTCCGGACTTCCCGACTAATTAGTGTTTATTCCCGAACCCGAACTGCCTGTATGTGTTAGGCATTTCGTTGGTGCTCTCAAACGCGAAAGTGTAAGTAGCCAGCCAGGACTCATAGTCAGCATTTTTGTCCTTTGAAGCTTCCAGGTGCGCACTACGCAACAGGTAGATACCCTCACGGGTAAGTTTAAAGTAGATGAGACCCTGCTTATCCGCGCTTAACTTCTGAACAAATACGTTTCCGTCGGCAGTTTTGATGTAAAACATCACCGTGGCATTTACGGCAGGCTTGTCGCGGAACATAACCGACGCGATAATGTCATCACCATAGTTTCCTTTGTAGGGATTATCCTTCAGCGTGATCTCAAAGTCGTGCCCCTGGCTTTTATCAAAGTCGTTCGCGGTGGTTTTATTGTCCGCTTTCACCAGGGATTTTAGATACCAGATATATCTTTCCCTGAAACTGTCCTTGCTGCCATTTTTGGCTTTTTCCGAAAGATCGTTCAATCCCTCATCTTCCAAAATCTTGATGAAATCATCCCGTTCGATATCATCCAATACGGGCTTCATCGTCATGGATAGCATATTGAGCCCCTCTTTATCAAATTTTACCGCAGAGGCGGTATCAGTAGCCTTTAGTCCCGGCAACAGGTCGGTTGCTTTTTTGCCCCAGCCCAGCTCAAATTTTTGAATTTTAGTAGGATCAAAACTTAGCTCATCCTGCTTATTGAATTGGTTGACATTAACCAGGTGGACATTAACCTTTTCGCCTTTGCGGACATAAAAATTTTCGGGCAGCAAAATATCATCCTGCGCGCTTGCAGTGTAAACTACCGATAGCAATAAAAGGGAAATGAGCGGATAGATATATTTCATAGACAGGATTATTGATTTGCCAAACATACAAAGTTTTAAAAACTTCAGTAGTTTCGCTTCATGATTTTTGACCGTAAAAACGCAGATAATGACAAATTAGTCTCGTTTTATAAAGCTTTATTGTGGCCGAGGATGATAGAGGAGAAAATGCTGATCCTTTTGCGGCAGGGGCGAATAGGTAAATGGTTCTCGGGGATAGGGCAAGAAGCTATAGCGGTAGGCAGCACACTGGCCATGCAACCCTATGAATATATCCTGCCGATGCACCGCAATTTAGGCGTTTTTACGACGAGAGATATCCCGCTTTCAAAGTTAATGGCGCAATGGCAGGGTAAGGCGTCCGGGTTTACCAAAGGGCGCGACCGTTCCTTTCATTTCGGTACGCAGCAATATAAGATCATCGGGATGATATCGCACCTGGGCCCGCAAATGGCTTTGGCGGATGGGATCGCACTGGCTGATGTGTTAAGCAAAAAAAGAAGAGCAACATTGGTTTATACCGGCGAAGGCGGTACGAGTGAAGGCGATTTTCACGAGGCACTGAACGTGGCCGCGGTGTGGAATTTGCCTGTTATATTTTTGATCGAAAATAATGGTTACGGACTCTCGACACCCGTTGACGAGCAATATAAATGCGAAAAATTGAGCGACCGAGCAATCGGTTATGGTATGGAGGGGCGGACGATCGACGGCAATAATATTCTGGAAGTCTACAATACGGTCAGCGAACTGACTGCCGATATCAGGGAAAACCCGCGGCCCGTGTTGCTGGAGTGTATGACCTTCAGAATGCGGGGCCACGAGGAAGCGTCGGGTACCAAATATGTGCCGCAGATCATGTTCGACGAATGGAAGGAAAAGGACCCGATCGCCAATTTCGAACAGTTTTTGTTAGCTGAAGGTGCAATTACCGGGGAAAAGATCGAGGTGATCAAAAAAGGCTTTACCACACTGATTGATGTGCAGATAGAAAAAGTATTCAGCGAACCGGATATTATTCCTGATCCGGAAACGGAACTCCGGGATATGTACAAATCATTCAACAATATAGCAATACAACCATCAAACAATAAAATATCAAAACGTTACATCGACGCCATTAGCGACGGCCTTCGTCAGGGTATGAAAAAGCACGATAACCTGGTGCTGATGGGACAGGATATCGCTGAATATGGCGGCGCTTTTAAAATAACGCAGGGCTTTGTGGAGGAGTTTGGCAGGGAACGGGTACGCAATACGCCGATCTGCGAATCGGGCATTGTGGGGGCGGCAATGGGCTTATCGATCAATGGGTACAAATCGGTTGTCGAAATGCAATTCGCCGATTTTGTCACCTGCGCCTTTAACCAGGTGATCAACAACCTCGCTAAAACACATTACCGCTGGGGTGAGAACGTGGATGTGGTAGTAAGGATGCCGACCGGCGCGGGCACCGGCGCGGGGCCTTTCCATTCGCAAAGCAATGAGGCCTGGTTCACCAAAACGCCGGGCTTGAAAGTGGTATACCCGGCTTTCCCATCAGATGCCAAGGGATTGTTGCTTGCCGCTATTGACGACCCTAACCCTGTGATCTATTTCGAACATAAATACCTGTACCGAAGCATCAGCGAAGAAATAGCGGACTATGAATACACCATAGAAATAGGGAAAGCGCGTGTAGTACGGGAAGGCACGCAAGCCAGCATAGTCACCTATGGCCTTGGCGTGCACTGGGCGTTGGAGTATGTTAAAGAACATCCTGATCTGTCTATCGAGATCGTCGACCTGCGGAGTTTGCAACCGTGGGATAAGGAAGCTGTTGAGGCCAGTGTGAAAAAGACGGGCAGAGTTTTGATCCTGCATGAAGATACGCTAACCAACGGTTTCGGCGGCGAGATAGCAGCCCATTTGGCAGAGCATTGTTTTGCTTACTTAGACGCTCCTATTATGCGGTGCGCAAGTATGGATACAGCGATACCAATGAACAAAGCTTTGGAAGATCAATTCCTGGCGAAGGCGAGATTGGTGGAAATGGTGGGGAAATTATTGGATTATTAGCTTTCTACCAACTCCACCTCCGCCACCGGACTAAACAAATAAATCCTCCTCGTCGCGATCTCGGTACATTTGAACCGCTTGCGCAATTGTTCATCTTTGCGGAACACGCGGCCGTTTTTCAGTTTGAACATGGCTTTCATGGGTACTTTCTCAACCGTAACGTGCGCGGGCTTTGGCGCATCGTATGCTCGCAGTGTTTTATACAGGTGCAAATCCGAACAACTTGATGCGGCAGGATTATTCAAATAGCTGACGATGGCCCTCTTTACATCGAACGGAAAAATATCCTGCTCAAAAAAGGGCTGCATCATTTTTTTGAAGTTGCCCTTCCACTCGGTACCATGCGGTTTGGCTTTGTGCTTATGCTGGTTCCAGGTGTGCAGGTGTGCGAACTCGTGTACCGTCGTTACTAAAAAAGCGTAAGCATTCAGATCATAATTAACCGAAATACGGTGCCCCTTGCCGCTGTGCGGCGGACGGTAGTCGCCAAACTTACTGTTACGGTTGCGGGAAACCTTAAACTCACATTGAAAGTGATCTATCCAGCGGGCTATCAGCGGAGCCGCCGCCGGTGGAAGATACATCTCTAATACTTTTATCTTATCCAATTTTACCTCGGTGCAAAAATACGGTTTTTGCAGCGGAAAGCTAAAAGCAGAAAGTCCAAAGCTCTTGTTTAATTTGGAAAAGCTTCAGCTTAATTATGCCGAATGCTGATAATGATATGGTTTTAAATCAAGTGCTTTGGTTTTTTCGGCTGCCAGGTGCAGGTTAAATTTGGTCTGTAAGTTGGCCCATATATCTGCTGTTCCACCAAATACTTTGGCAATCCTAAAAGACATTTCAGGGGTAATATCCGATCTTTCATGAATTATTTTATTGAGGCTTTGGCGCGAGATGCCCAACATTTTTGCGGCTTCTGTAACCGTTAACTCATTTGCAAGGATTACTTCCTCACGTAAAATTTCACCAGGGTGAATGTATCTCATTTGTCTTTCCATAGCGTCATTTAATGATAATCTATGTAATCAAGATCATAAGCGTGTTGACCGTCAAAACGAAATATGATCCGATAGTTCTTATTTACTTTAATACTCCAGTAATCTTTCAAGTCGCCTGAAAGTTTATGGATATTCCAATTTTGATAAGCTCCAAAGTCTTCGGGCACTTGTTGAACAGAATCAATAACATCCAGCATTCGTTCTATGCGACTGATTTGGTCTGCGGGAAGCTTACTGCCATTTCCTTGTTCCCATAGCAATCGTAAGCCTTTATGCTTAAAACCTTGAATCATGATACGTTGTAAACTGTAAATTTACAATTGTCAGATTAAAAATGCAAATATTCCTATTTCAAAAGATGGTATGTAATAAAACTTGCCAAATAAGCCAGCACCGTCATATAAGCAAATTGAGCGGCGGGCCATCGCCAGTTTTTGGTTTCGCGGTACACCACGGCCACAGTGCTTGCGCATTGCATGGCGAAGGCGTAAAACATCATCAATGAGAATGCCACTGCGACGGTAAATACCGGGCTGCCATCGGGGTTTTTAGCAGTATGCATCTTTTGTTGTACCGATTCCATTTTCTCGGCATCACCTTGTACGCTATAAATGGTTGCCATCGTACCCACGAATACCTCGCGGGCGGCAAAAGAGGTGATCAAGGCTATGCCGATCTTCCAATCGAAGCCCAATGGCCTGATGACCGGTTCGATAACATGGCCCAGCGCACCTGCATAGGAGTTTTCCAATTTTTCGGATGCTATGGCCCGGTGCAGATCATCAGATTTTAAATGTTGCGCATATTGCGGCTGGTGATATTTTTGATCGATACGCTGAAAACGGTCGCCGGGGCCGTAGGATGCCAGCACCCATAAGATAACAGATACCGCGATGATCACTTTGCCGGCCTGGAGTACAAAGGCCTTCACCCGGTCATACATGGAATGGCCCACATTCTTCCAGCGCGGCATACGGTAAACCGGCAATTCCATGATAAAATAACCGCGTTCGCGCGACTTCAAAATGTATTTCATCACAAAAGCTACAGTCACTGCCGATACCAGGCTGAACAGGTACATGCCCGTAAGCGCCAGGCCCTGTAAATTAAATATCCACCATACATTGCGGTCAGGAACAACCAACGCGATCAATAAAGTATAAACAGGCAGCCGTGCCGAGCAGGTAACCAGCGGCGTCACCATAATGGTGATCATGCGGTCCTTCCAGTTCTCGATGTTACGGGTGCTCATAATCGAAGGCACTGCGCAAGCAAAGCCGCCTATCAGCGGAACAACAGATTTGCCGTTGAGACCCACCTTGCGCATAATGCGGTCCATCATGAAGGTAACGCGCGACATATAGCCAGTATCTTCCAGTATCGAAATAAAGCCAAATAAAATGGCGATCTGTGGTATAAAAACCATCACGCCGCTGAGGCCGCCCATTACACCGTCGACAACCAAACTGGTAAGCGGTCCTGAGGGTAATATATGGTGCAGTGAAGATTGCGCCCATACAAAAAAGTCGGCAATCAGTTTCATAGGGTATACCGACCAGGCGAATATCGACTGGAACATGAAAAGCAGGATGCCGAAAAATATGATGAAACCGAATATTTTATGCGTAAGTACCTTATCTATCCGGTTGCTCAGTGTTTCCTCCTGCGCGGTTACTTTTTGATGTACAGTATCATACAACAGGTCGTTGATGAAATTGTACCGCGCTATCGTTTCGGATGCCTGTGCTTTTTGAGAATGGAAGCCAAATTCATGCTCCAGTTCTTCGATGCGGGCACTTTCCGCGGGGGTAATAAAATTTATCGTTTCGTGCTGGTGCGCCAGTTGCAAGGCATAGTAGGGGTTATGATCAACTCTGATCTCCTTGCTGATCTGGCCGATCAGTTGCGGCGCCAGAGCCTCCACGTCGATAGTATCTTCCTGCAAGGCTATTTTACTGGCGAAAGCAATGGCCTCTTTCAGCTTATCAATGCCCTCCTGTCTGCGGGCCGATATCGGAACTACCGGGATCCCCAACCGCTGTGCCATACCATCTACATCAATGGTGATGCCGCCTTTTTTGGCAAGGTCCATCATATTTAGCGCGATCACCACGGGTATTTTCAGGTCGGCAACCTGGGTATACAAAAGCAGGTTACGCTTGAGGTTGGAAGCATCGAGTATAACCACCACCAGGTCAGGCCGGAGCGGGTTCGATTTATCGGCTAATACAGAAAAAACAATAGATTCGTCGCGGCTTTTGGGATAAAGGCTATAGGTACCGGGAAGATCAACGATCTGTGCGTGCCGCCCATCAGGCAGATCACAAAACCCCGTCTTTTTATCGACGGTAACACCCGGGAAATTGCCTATTTTTTGATTGAGGCCGGTAAGTACATTAAAAAGCGTTGATTTACCGGTATTGGGATTTCCAACAAGCGCAACTTTGATATCAGCGTTCACTTGCGTACGAAAAAACTATTGCAAAATAATAGTTGAGGCCTCTCTTTTACGTAAACTCAACTGGTAGCCGGACACATGAATAGCGATGGGATCACCAAGAGGCGCAATACGAGAAACCCTGATCTCTTCACCCGGTAAACAGCCCATTTCCATCAATTTCACCGACATTTCAAGATCTGTAAATTCCTTTACAATTCCTGTTTCTCCTACTTCAAGTTGCGAAAGCCTCATATGGTTATACTTATAACAGAACAAATGTAAACCTTATTTATATTAAATCCAAATAAAGACAAGTGACTTTGATCACTTATGGATGTGACGCTAGTCACTTTTTACAATCTGCTTACTATTATACGTAGCGACTGATGCAGGTGATTTGCCCGGCAGGGTTATTTTTGCTGAAATGGGGGCAATGACAGTCTTTTTTAAAGATTCCGCAGGACGAGATGCTTGCGATAACGGCGGCTAAAAGAATATATTTAATTTTTTTCATGTCCCAATGCTTTTTCGATAACTAAGATACTAAATGCTGCCATACAAGCGCCCACCATGTCGGCAAAAAGGTCGCCCCATTCGCCGCTGCGCCAGGTAAACACAGTGAGTTGTAATATCTCTATAGCACCGCCATAAACCAGGCACCATACCAAAATTACCGCTGCTGATTTATACGAAAGGTGCTTGATATTTTGTTGCCGCAAAATGCCGTTACTCCAAAAGACCACCAGGACAAAGAAGAAACCGCAATGCACTAATTTATCGAACCCCGGGAAAAACATCGGCGAGTTGCTGATGGGCCCCATCTTTATGGAGCACATGATAAAAATAAATAAAGCCCACAAAATTGTGAGCCTTTGATATTTTAACCTGGTTTTCATTAAACTTAAACGCCGATAAGCGACTGGTATGCGTCGGCCGACAATAAACCGGAAAGTTCGGAAGCATCTGAAATAGTCATCTTCACCATCCATCCGTCACCATAAGGATCGGTGTTTACCAGCTCGGGCTGGCTGTCGAGTGCCGGGTTGATGTCTGTCACCGTGCCACTAACGGGCATAAACAGGTCGGAAACAGTTTTCACGGCCTCAACGGTGCCAAAAACTTCTTCTTTGGCCACCTCTTTCCCTACCGAACTAATATCAACATAAACTATATCGCCCAGTTCGCGCTGTGCGAATTCGGTGATGCCCACGGTAGCGGTGCTGCCGTCTATTTTTACCCACTCGTGGTCTTTGGTGTATTTTAATTCAGCCGGGAAATTCATATTAATACGGGTTTTTTTATTGCGCCAAAAATAGTAAAACTTTATTGAAGATATTTCATAAAAACCCTATCCTAAAAAGAAAAAACCTTAACTAAAGCTTATTGTTAAGTAGATGTAAATCAAATAAAAACACCTACCATGAAAAAATTAAGTTCAGTATTAATGATCGCCATTACCGTCTTGGCCTTCCAGGCATGCAATAATGGCGCAAAAGATAGCAAGGCAGACGCTGACAGCATTAACGCGGCAAAAGATACATCAACCAAAATTGCGCCAACAGGGCAAATAGCAGTTGACAAAGATGATGCGAAATTTGTTGTTACGGCCGCAAATGATGGCATGGCCGAAGTGGATGCTGGTAAGATAGCAGAAGAAAAGGCACATAGCTCCGGTATTAAAAAATTCGCTGCGATGATGGTAGCCGACCATTCAAAAGCCGGTGACGAACTGGCAGCGATCGCCAAAATAAAAAATATAGCTTTACCCTTAGCGCCCGATGCAGATGCTCAAAAAATGGCGGACAAACTTGCAAAAGATCAAAGGAAAGATTTTGACAAGGACTATGTTAATATGATGGTTGATGGTCACGAAAAGGCCGTAAAACTGTTTACAGACGCTTCCCAAAACTTAAAAGATCCCGATCTGAAGGCATTTGTTATCAAAACACTGCCGACGCTAAAAATGCACCTGGAATCGATCAAAGCCATTAAAGCAAATATGAAATAACAGGATCAGATATATTTAACGGGGGCTAGGCCAAAGCTTAACCCCTTTCTTTTTATAAATAATTAGGTACATTTAGTAAAATATATTATCCATGCCCGTACCCGCATCAGATGAATAATTTGAACAGCCCGCCTCAAACTTCTGATTCAACTAAATCATCCCATCCTATTGTTTTCTTTGTTTTGTATTTGCCTTATGGCATTTTCACGGGTTATCTTACCGTTACATTGGCGTATCTTTTTTCCAGGGCAGGGATATCCATAGGGCAGATAGCAGGTTTGGCCGCTATTAATCTAATTCCGCAGATTTTTAAGTTCTTATGGACACCGATAGTTGATACCTCGCTAAGCTTAAAGAAGTGGTACATCATTTCAACCATAGTAACTTCCGCGTGCCTGCTGGCTACCGGTATCGTTCCGCTTAGAACTTCAAATTTGCAGTTTTTAACTCTGATGGTCATTGTTTCCAGCTTTGCCAGGAGTTTTATAGGGGCATCGGCAGCAGGTTTAGCCGCACATGATACACCTGAGAAACTGAAAGGACGGGTAGGCGGCTATATCCAGTCGGGTAATTTGGGTGGAACGGCCGTTGGGGGCGGAGTTGGTTTATGGCTGGCTGTACATGCGCCGGCGGCATGGATGGCAGCAGGGGCGCTTGCGTTTGCCTGTGTCCTGTGCTGTGCGGGGTTAATTTTTGTAAAAGAACCACTTTCAACGATCCGTGCAAAAAGTATAAAGGCAACAGTCGTTAACGTGGTAAAGGATATATGGCAAACCATTAAAAGAAAAACGGGTTTACTGGCACTCATACTTTGCCTGGTACCTTTAGGCACCGGTTCTGCGGGTTTCCTGTTTGCAGCCGTGGCTAAAGACTGGCGAACCGGGGCAGACACTGTGGCCCTGGTAACCGGAATTATCGGGGGGATGGTGACTATCCTGGGTTCCCTTACCGGGGGATGGCTATGCGACCTGATGAACCGGCAGAAAGCCTATATCCTGTTTGGTTTGTTGCAGACTGTCAGTGCTTTGGCGATGGCTTTTTTTCCGCATACACCGTTAATGTATATTACCTGGACATTATTGTATATTTTCAGTAATGGCCTTAACTACGCGGCATTTACTGCCTTTGCCTTAGAAGCTATCGGAAAAGGCGCTGCCGCCAGTAAATATGAATTGTACGCATCAATTTCTTTTTGGCCTATTTATTTGATGACCTGGGTTGCCGGCGCAGCTTATACCAAATGGGGGGCCAACGGTATGCTGAATACCGAAGCATGTTGTGCTTTAGTTGGCACGGCGCTGTTTATCTGTGCGCGGGCTCTCATTAAAAGGAAAAAGGGAGCGACGTCAAATACTGAACCGGTTTTGAGCCCTTTGTGAACATAATATTTAATTGCATAAAACCGGTTAAAACGATAATTTTAGCCCTGTCGATCCCACTGAAAAGATCAGAATGTCACACCCCATCATCACCGGTTTAATGGCCTACGGCATGTCGGGGCGCGTGTTCCATGCGCCTTTTGTGAGCCTGAACCCAGGCTTTGAATTAAAAGCTGTTGTGGAGCGCCACGAAAAGAAAGCTGCAGCGGATTACACGCATATTACCAGCTACGATTCAACAGACGATCTGCTGAACGACAGCGAAATTGAACTCATCATCGTCAATACGCCGCCGCATACGCATTTTGACCTGGCCAAAAAGGCGCTGGAAGCAGGGAAACATGTGCTGGTCGAAAAGCCAATCGCTACAAATTCAGCAGAGGTGAAGGAACTGTATGATCTTAGCCGCAAGGCCGGCAAACACCTCATGGTGTACCAAAACCGCCGGTGGGACAGCGATTTTGCCTCGGTAAAAAAGGTGATCGAAAGTGGAAGATTAGGTGAACTCATCGAAGTGCATTTTCGGTTCGACCGCTATAAAGCCGCGTTAAGTCCGAAAAAATTCAAGGAAACCAAAAGCCTGCCGGGCAACGGCCTTGTGTATGACCTGGGTCCGCATTTGATCGACCAGGCGATAAGCTTGTTTGGCAAGCCGCTGTCGTTCAAAAAAACAACCGGCATTTACCGTGAAAGTTCGGAAGTACCGGACTATTTCCATTTTCATTTGATCTATCCCTACCAGTTGAATGTGTTCCTCACATCTGGGTTGCTTATCGCGCAGCCCACGCCGTCCTTCGTGGTGCACGGCACTTTGGGAAGTTATATCAAAGATCGCGTCGATACGCAGGAAGCGCAGCTGGATAACGGCGTTTGGCCAAATCAGTCTGGCTATGGTATTGAGCCTACCGGTGAAGAAGGGTTATTGGTCACCATGGATGCTGAAAACAGGAAAAACACAGAACGCATTGCTTCTGAAAAAGGCGATTATATGGGATTATTCGATGCGGTATACCATACAATTCGGAATGGCGCGTTATACCCGATAACCGAGGAGCATATAGCATGGCAGATGGAGTTGCTTGAGGCGTAACCAGGGTTGATTAAGTTGATTGAGTTTAAGTGGTTGATTAAGTTTGAAACAAGCTTAAAACAACTTATTCAACCTAATCAACAACTCACCTATTCAACTAATTCGATAGAATACTTACATTTACCCTTGATCATGAAAAAACTGCTTTTACTTTTAAGCCTTGTTATAGTTGCCGGATGCACCCGCGCGCAGGATACCGTTGATACAAAGAATATTCAAAAGATACCTCCTTTTAAGATATTAAGGCAGGACAGCACCTGGTTCAGCGCCGCCAATCTGAAAAAGAATAAGCCGGTAATGATCATTTATTTTTCGCCGGACTGCAGCCATTGCCAGCATTTGATGTATGACATGAAGTCGCACATGAAAGAGCTGAAGAACGTGCAAATTGTGCTGGTTACCTTCACCGAGGCGTCGATGCTGAAAATGATACAAGATTTTTACAAAACGTTCGATCTGAAAAAATACCCCAATATTACCGTTGGTACCGAAGGGCATACTTACGTGGTACAACGCTATTACCAGGTACGTATGACGCCTTTTATAGCCATTTACGGCCACGACGGCAAGCTGGTAAAAGCCTATGCAAAAGCGCCTGCCATGCCCGAATTGGTAAAGGTGGCCAAAGGCGCCTGACGAACTATTCACTCGCCGGGTTGTTTGTCTTGTCCTGAAATGAGTTTATACATATTATTGCTGCTGTTGTTGCTGTTGTTGCAACAGCATTTCCATGTGGCGCTGATAGCTGTTTTTGGGCTTATCATTAACTGGTTTAAACTCCGGCGTGTCGGTGGATTTGATATGGTGATCCGCCAGCGCCGATTGGACCTCATCGTCATAGCCGACTGCCACGGCTACTTCCAGTAAATGGTCCGACGAACCCTTGTAAACGCCCCTGACGGGGGAGCAATCTAAAAAATTTCTGCCGACGGCCAGGCGCACATGGTTCTCATTTGCAACGCAATTATTTGTCGGGTCGATGCCCAGCCAGCCGTAATCGGGAATATAGGCCTCGGCCCAGGCATGGGTTGCGCCCTCGCCCCGCATGTGGCTGCGGCTGGTGCAGATATAACCGCTCACATAGCGGGCAGGTATACCCACTAACCTGAGCATCACGGTGAGGATATGCGCGAAATCCTGGCACACGCCGGCTCTTAGCTTCCAAACTTCGTCCAGAGTAGTTTCTACTGTGGTTACCCCTTTATTGTATGTAAAATTATCATACACATAGCGGCAAAACCGTAGTGCTGCCTGAAATGGTGTATCATCCAGCGATTTTTCGGTGTGCACCATTTTTTCCAGTTCATTCAGCCCGTCAAAATACTCACCTTTCAAAAAATCGATATATGGTACAATGTATTGCAGGCGCTTTAGGTCCTTCCATTGCTGCGCGGGGAAAATGTCATTCACCGGGAGTTGCCTGTGTTTTGTGCTCACCAATAGTTTTGAGCTGATGAGAAGCGACGTATGCGGTTCGCTATAAGTGAAGCTGCCTACCTCGTTTCCATAATAATCGACATAAGTATCGATCACCGGATCGCCTGTGATATTAATTTCCTGTTTCAGCACTTCCTGGTAGTCGTCTTTGATAGGATATAATATGATCTGGTTGGCGCTGTCGCGTACAGGGCCGGCGTAGGAGTATTTGGTAATATGTTCGATTTTAAACTCAGGCATATCAATATCTTATCAGTAGTTCGCAAAATAATTGTTATTCAAAGCATCACCGATGCTGTAGAGTTGGCTGCGTATCTGGCTAAGGAATGGGTGCAGACCCTCGTCCTCTATGGTTTTTACCGAACTGTATTTGATGTGGCTCTGCAGCCGGCCGATGAAGAACGATAGCTCGCGGTAGCTGTCCATATTACTGTCGCTTTTTAATCGCTCAAAATAGCGTTCGATATGGTTGACAGCATAGATCACCGAACGCGGGAAATCGTTGTTCAGTACAACCTGTTCCAGTACATTTTCGGCTTCAAAGCCGGTACGGTATGTTTTCAGGTATATCTCATACCCGCCCAATGAAAGCAGCAGGTGTTTCCAGTAAGTAGTATCACGAAGCAGGTCGGGATTATGATCAATGGAGCCAAACTTCGTATCCAGGATATCTACCGACTGGATGCCACGCTCGAGGTATTTGCCGATATTCATAAAGCTGCGGCCCTCGCCGCGCTCCATCGTGATCTCCACTGTGCCATAATACAGCATTACCTGCTTGATCAAAACATCCAGTACGCTGATCGGGTCATCCCTTCTCAACGCCGCGTCCAGCCTGCTGTCCTTTACGGTATGATAATACTCATTCAGACATTGCCAAAGATCCTTGGTAATGTGCTCCTGCACGCCGCGGGCATTCTCTCGCGCCAGCGTAATAATGTTGAGTACCGAGTTGGGATTGTTTTTACCGGATACCATATATTTGATAACCGCCCGGCTGTCGTTGTCTAGTTTTTCCGTTTCCTCATCGTGCCCGGCAAAAATTCGTACCACGGGTTCCCAGGTGAACTCCTTTACCGTATCCTGCGACGACGCATAATTGATTTTGAGCATGCGCAAAATGCCGTCGCTGCGTTCCACGTAACGGCTCAACCAATATAAACTTGCTGCAACTCGACTTAGCATCCCTTTTTATTTCGGATTTCGAATGTCCAATTTCGAATTTCCTTGTTTACTATATTTTATTCTTCCGGACTTTCCGACTTATGCGGACTTTCGGACTCACGCCAGCACCCATGTATCCTTACTGCCACCACCCTGCGAACTGTTTACCACCAGTGAGCCTTCTTTGAGAGCCACGCGTGTCAAACCACCCGGTACGATCTCTATTCCGTCGGGGCCGCAAAGGGCATATGGCCTCAAGTCGATCCTGCGCGGCTGCAATGCACCCTGTATATAACAAGGCGCGGCCGAAAGGCTAATGGTTGGCTGCGCGATAAAGTTTCGAGGCTTCCGTAATATTTCTTTTTTATAATTCTCGATCTCCTCTTCTGAAGCGGCGTGTCCCATCAGCATGCCATAACCACCGCTCTCGTTTGTCTTTTTCACCACCATTTTATTGATGTTGGCAAACACGTATTCCTTTTCGTCCGGGTTGCCGAGCTGGTAGGTAGGCACATTCTTAAGTATCGGTTCCTCATTCAGGTAATATTTTATCATTTCAGGCACATACACATAAATGGCCTTGTCATCGGCTACGCCATTGCCAATGGCATTAACGATAGCAACATTCCCTTTGCGGTAAGCGCCCATGATTCCCGCTACACCCAGGATGCTCGATGGGTTGAACACCAGCGGATCAAGATATTCGTCGTCCACTCTGCGATAAATCACGTCCACTTGCTGCAAGCCGACAGTGGTTTTCATATAAACCTTCTGATCCTTCACCACCAGGTCGCGGCCTTCAACCAATTCGACACCCATCAGGCGCGCAAGTGTGGTATGCTCAAAGTAGGCCGAGTTATAAATACCCGGGCTCAGCAGTACGATCGTCGGGTTGCTGGTTTGTCTCGGCGAAAGCGACAATAGGTTCTTATATAAAATAGAGGGGTATTCCATCACACTGCGCACCCCGCATTGCGGCAATAGGTCGGGGAAAAGCCGCTTCGTGATCTCGCGGTTCTCCAGCATATAGCTCACGCCCGATGGCGTGCGCAGGTTATCTTCCAATACATAAAAAGTGCCGTCGTAATCCCTGATCAGGTCGATACCCGCGATATGAACATAAATGTCATACGGAACCTCCAGTCGGTGCATCTCGCGCAAAAAATGCGGGCACGAGTAAATGATATCGATGGGGACAATGCCATCGTTAATAATGAACTGGTTGTTGTAAACATCTTTAAGGAAGAGGTTAAGCGCGTTGAGGCGTTGCTTGATGCCCTTCTCCACAAAGGCCCATTCGTCGGCTGTAATAATGCGCGGGATAATGTCGAAAGGAAATATCTTTTCGATACCCTCACCGCTGCTGTAAACGGTAAAAGTAATGCCCTGGCTCATGAATAAGCGTTTCGCCAGTTCTTCCTTTTTGGTGAGGTCATCGGACGATTCTTTCGAAAGGTAATCGATCACCTTGCTGTAATGCGAGCGTATACTGTCGGCCCCGTACATCTCGTCCCAAACGCCGTCAATGGGATGATATTCGCTAAAATAACCTGATTCCTGCATAATTACCCGCTTTTGATGTTACCAATTGATCAGTTTATCTTATTAAAGGACGTAATTTATGAAGAGTTTATCAAAAAAAGCAAAATTTCTTGATAAATTTTCATTAATACCTGCTTAAATCTATGAATTTTTTATAAATATTCAGCAAAATCGCGATTTTTTTGTAATTGCGCTATTGATTTTTGGCTGAGCTTGGTGCGAATAGAAATATAATTACCTTAGTTTTATCTTAACCCGTAAACACTAAGTGTCAGAAAACAAACTTGGCTTGTGGACAAGCACCTCGCTGGTTGTGGGCAATATGATAGGTGCCGGAATTTTCCTGATGCCCGCGGCAATGGCCTCCTTCGGCGGCATAGGGCTATTGGGCTGGATATTCTCGGCAATTGGCTCCTTTTTCCTCGCGAAAGTATTCAGCAACCTCAGCAAACTGGTTCCCGGCGCGAACGGCGGCCCTTACGCTTACACACGTGCCGGCTTCGGCGATTTTGCGGGGTTTTTGGTAGCCTGGGGCTACTGCTTATCCATTTGCTGCGCCAACGCCGCCATCGTGGTTTCGTTTGTGAGCGCTATGAGTGTGTTTTTCCCGGTATTATCCGCAAATCCAACAGCCGCGGTGCTTACCGGGCTGATCACCATTTGGTTCATCACATGGATCAATACGCGTGGTGTGGCGGTATCGGGCAAGTTCCAGTTGATAACTACTATCTTAAAATTAGTACCGCTATTGCTCATCGCCATAGGCGGTTTATTTTTTATCAAATTTGCGAATTTTCAGCCCTTCAACTTAAGCACCAAAAGCACTTTCGGTGCCATAACTACCACCGCAACGATGACCATGTTCGCCTTTGTGGGCATCGAGTGTGCTACCATTCCCGCGGGAAGTACCGAAAATTCGGGAAAAACGGTAGCACGTGCTACTATCCTCGGTGTACTGGTTGTTACGTTGATCTATATTTTGGGGAGCTTCAGTGTTATGGGAGTAATACCCGCAGCTGCTTTGGAGAAGTCAGCCACACCTTACGCCGATGCGGCGGTAATCATCTATGGTCCGGCCGCAAGGTATATCGTTAGCGCAGGCGTAGCCATCGCGGCTTTCGGGGCGTTGAACGGCTGGATACTCGTTCAGGGGCAGGTGCCTTTTGCTATCGCGAAGGATAAACTGTTTCCGGGCATATTCGCCCGACTCAATAAAAAAGGGGTGCCCAACTGGGGGATGGTAATTAGTTGTACAGTGATCTCTATATTGATGATCATGAACTACAGCAAGGGTTTAGTAGAACAATTCAGATTCCTGTTGTTGCTTTCTACATTGAGCGTTTTGGTGCCCTATTTACTTTCGGCCGGGGCTTATATTATACTGGGCACAAAAAAGAATGCCTTGCATAAGGCCAGCCTGGCGAGCATTGTACTGCTAGGTTTAGCGGCATTTATCTACTCGTTATGGGAGATCTCCGGGGCAGGCGAGCAAACTGTTTATTACGGATTTTTATTCCTGATGGCAGGTGTGCCATTTTATATCTGGCTGGCTTATAAGAAGCATCGGGAAGCCTCAGCCTAATTCCATCGCCGGGTCCCAAAACACTTTTTTAAAATTAACCACTTTATCGTCTACCACTTGTACGCCTTCCGATTCGAGCATTTGCTCCATCCGGTCGCCGCCGAAATGGAACTTACCGGTGAGTAATCCTGCACTATTAACGACCCTATGCGCGGGCACCGGCGGATTAGCGGTACCACAGGCCTGCATAGCATAACCTACCATGCGCGATGAGCCCTTGGTGCCCAAATAATTGGCAATCGCGCCGTACGACGTCACCCTGCCAGGTGGGATGAGCCGCACTACCTGGTACACCATATCGTAAAAATTCAGGTCGGGCATTTTTATTGAAATGAGAATTTAAGATAGTTGATATTCTTGCTATCCTTCAAATATTTCTTCTCGTAATAGGTTTTGATCGATAACACTTCATCCGCACATTCCGAATGATACAGGTCTTCCGTTTTGCTATACAATTTGAGGCCGAGCTCCGCTATCTTTTCGGCCGTATAGGCGTGCAGGCCATCGTTGTCTGTTTTTAGATTGACGACACCCCCCGGTGTAAGTATCTGCCTGTATTTTTCCAGGAAGCGCGGCGAGGTGAGGCGTTTTTTTTCGCGGCTGAGTTGCGGTTGCGGGTCGGGGAACGTGATCCAGATCTCATCCACTTCGCCGCCGGCAAAGTAATCCAGCAGGGTTTCTATCTGTATTCTTAAAAAGCCAACATTTGTTACACCTTCTTCCAGGGCATCCTTTGCCCCGCGCCAGATGCGATTGCCTTTATAATCTATACCGATGAAGTTTTTATTTGGGAACAGCTTAGCCAGGTTCACGGTGTATTCGCCCTTTCCGCAGGCCAGTTCAAGTACAACCGGACTATCGTTATTAAAAAAATCCCGCGCCCATTTTCCTTTATAAGGTAAACCGGCATCCAATTGCACCACATTGCTGAAGGTTGCAACTTCGGCAAAACGTTTTAATTTGTCTTTTCCCACGCGGGCAAAAATAGGAGATTTTTAAGCTTAAAGCTTTTTCTTTCTCTTCAAGAAGCTTTCCGCTTTAGTCTTTGAGCTTTCTGCTTAAGAAGCTTCGCTTTCGGGCGGGATGCCGTAATCCACGTGTTTGCCCTTTTTATCAAAAAAGGATTTTACCGTATCAAACAGGCCCATGATCGATTCCTCGTTAATAAAATGGGACGCCTTTTGAGAAAGGAAGCCCACAAGACCCTTGATAATGAAATTGGAATTGCGGAATACGGTTTTGTTTAGGGCGAGAGGCAGCAGAATGCGCGACAATACGCCAAAAAGATCCTGGCCGAAAATATTGCCCTTTGAACTATCCCCTTTGGAAAACAAGGAGAATATAGTCGAAAAGGTAGCTGATGGTGAACTGAACCGGGCCTGTATGGCGGTTCCCTGCTCCGCACGTAGTAATCGCAGCCGCGCTATCTCAGCTCTCAGGTCTTCAGCAGTATTTATCGATACGTCAGCCATCATTTGTTAAAGAATTTTTTGATAAAAAGATTAACCAACGGTGCTTGTATCTTATCCTTCTGCCATATAATGATCAGTGCGATAATGATATAAATACCGCCCATACAGCCAAAGCCACCCCAACGGGAGTGCAACAATTCAGACAGTACAAACGCGATAGCGAAACTGATAAACAGGAATGCGAGAACAAAAATTACACCGACGATCATGTCGGTAATAAAACTCGCCATGAATTTCGAGCTGCGGTCTATTGCGTCATACTTAGCCAGCTTTATTTGCGTATCGGCATAGTCTTTCAGCTGATCAAACAAAGGCGGCACAGCATCTTTTTTCTCTTCCATAGGTTTATCATATTGTCCCGCGCTATTTCACGGGATATCAATTACGCGTGTTCCAGGTCGTCCTGGTATTCTTCGTCTGCCGTATTCATTTTGCTTTTAATGTTATCCACAACTTTATCCTTAAGCCCCACCAGGTTATCGATCTCGTTTGCTGCTGTTTCTCTTATCGAATCACCTAATTTCTTCAACGATTCACTGAGCTTATCGCGGGTTTCGGTGCCCTTTTCAGGAGCAAATAGTATACCCAGTACTGCCCCGGCCGCCAGCCCTGCCAGCAGTGCGACCACTACTTTTGTATTGTCATTCATATTACTATAATTTAAAGTTGAACATTTTGTTTTAGGACCGTTAAATATCCTGCCAATTGTTTATAAGCGGACTTTTTGTCGGTTGTTTATTTTTATAAAATTTAACCCTTAATATCAGGATTTAATTCGTGTTAGCAAAAATATACATTTTCTGATCAATTTTCTGGTTCGGTCCTTATACGTTCGAGCCGGTGGGCGGCCATACGGTTAGTTTCGTATATCTCAAGCAATAATAAGAAATAAGATAGTAACAGCGGTCCGAAGACAAGCCCGAGTATGCCGAAAAGAGGTAATCCAATGAATACGCCAACAACAGTAATAATAGGATGCGTATTACCGATACGCTTGTTAATGATCATCCGTAACACGCTATCAATGTTGCCAATAATTAACAAGCCGTAGACCAGCAGTAAAATGCCTTTTATCGGATGACCTGTAGCAAACATGATGATACTTGCCGGAATGCTTAGCGTTGGCGCGCCAACAACCGGCAAAAAGGATATAAAAGAACCGATAACACCCCAAAACACGGCGTCAGGTATTCCGAAAGCATAAAAGCCTAAAGCCAGTAAAGTGCCCTGTATAATGGCTATTATGCCTTGTCCTAAAACATTGGAATAGGTTGCATTGCGTAATGTCCTGGCAAATTTTAAAGCATGCTGCTCGCGGAAAGGCGCATATTTTAACAGCCCGGCTTCAAATTCCTTTATTTGCGTAAGCATAAAATATAATAAGAAGTAAAGCCCCAGCAGGGTTAAAATAATGTTTACCGCGCTGCTTAAAATGGAGGGGAAGAGTTCGGTAACAAATAGCCCCAGCTTTTGTAAACTATTTTCAGCTAATTTGGGCTGACCTAAATGTGCTGTAGCAAAGGCATCGATCTTTACAACCCATTCGTGTATCGGAAGGGTGTCTCGTTTGAGACTCCCTATCTTATCGATAATCATGATACTTAACGATAGAAAAGGGATAACAATGACGATAAGCGAAGTGAAAATGATAAGTGCGGCGACCAGGGATTTATTCCAGTGCTTTTTTTCGACAAAGTAAAGAAAAACAGGCCTGAAAATAGTGAAGAGTACTATAGCGCCAAGGATAGAACTGAACAAGCCGCTTAGGGCGTAAACCAAAAAACAGCCCAGTACAATGATACTGACCAATATGATATTGTTGCGCTGCTTATAGTTAAAAATTGACACCGGGTGATCGGAATAAGTACTACCTATAAACAAAGATGCGCTAAAAAGTTTTTAAGCGCCCGCTAAAGTTTATTAATTTACAGATAGTTAACCCAGGTCGTCGAGGAGGAGATTTATCCTGGCGCAGCTCATCGCTATGGTGTTGAGATAGAACGCGCTGTCGGAAGTGACGTCGTCCGGTATTTCGTATTTGAGTTGTTCTATTGAAAGATTGATATTAGAAAGCTGGTTGCGGATGTCGTGCCTCACGCGACGCATATTTTCGCTGGCCGGACTGTCCTTTGGCTCTTCCATGTTACTTGCTTAAATTGATCGCCTTCATTTTGTTATACAATGTTTTCCGGTCGATGTTTAATATTTCGGCAGCTTTTGTTTTATTGAAATTTACTTCTCGCAGTACTTTTAAAATGGTATCGTATTCGGCTTCCTGGGCAGCATTCTTAAGGTCGTGCCTGCTTTCCTTGGCTATCGCAACCGGTTCGGCAACAGCAGCGGTCACGCTGATCGTTTCGGGCATGGACCCCGACCTGTAATTGGAGATCTCGAGCGGCAAGGCTTTCAGTTGTATCACATCGCCTTCTGTTATCAGTGTAGCGCGGCGTACTACGTTTTTCAGTTCGCGGATATTGCCTGCCCAGCGGTAATTCATAAAGCATTCTTCCACTTCGGGCGCGAATGAAGTTACGTTGCGCCCAAGTTCTGCGTTCGCCATCTGTAAAAAGTGGTTAGCAAGCAGCATAATATCGCCGCCCAGTTCGCGCAGTGCGGGCATATAAATGGTGAACTCGTTAAAACGGTGATAGAGGTCCTCCCGGAAGCGGCCTTTTTGTATGCCCTCCTGCAAGCTCTCATTAGTAGCTATAATGATGCGCACATCCAGGTCAATTTCTTTGGTGCTGCCTATACGCTTTACTTTCCTCTCTTGCACCGTCCTTAGCAATGCAGCCTGAATTTCATACGAAAGGTTCCCAACCTCATCCAGGAACAAGGTGCCGCCGTTGGCCATTTCAAAATGGCCTATTTTGGTATACAGTGCGCCAGTGAACGAGCCTTTTTCATGGCCGAAAAATTCGCTTGCCGCCAGTTCTTTAGTTAACGAGCCGCAGTCCATTGCGATGAACGGCATGCTGGCACGCTGGCTATGCAAGTGTATGTTTTTAGCTGCCGATTCCTTACCGGTGCCACTTTCGCCTAAAATAATTACGCTGTAATTGGTAGGAGCAACCAGCTCGATCTGCCTGGCCAGTTCTTTCGCGGCCTTGCTTGTCCCTACAACAAAGTCGTTGTTAGGCAATTGGGGCTTTCTGCCGTTACCAGGTTTGCTAACAGATACAGCAGAGTCCGGTTCGTCAACCAAAGCATGGTGTGTTTCGAAAGCTTTATTGATAGTATTTAAGATCTCATCCGGGTAAAGCGGCTTGGTGATATAATCATATGCGCCCATCTTGATCAGCTCAACGGCCATCTTGATGTCGGAGTAACCTGTGATGATGATCACGCCTGTCTTTGGGTACTCGAGCTTGATGCTTTTGAGCATTTCGCGGCCATCTGTATCTTCGAGGCGGAAATCACATAATACAAGGTCAAAGGAGCCATTTTTGAGCAATTCCAGGCCACCCGAACCAGTGGCGGCAGTAGTAACGTCAAAACCATTGCGCGTCAAAAATTTTGACAATAATAACGCGACATTCACTTCATCATCAATGATGAGTATTTTTTTCATAACAGGTGTAAGCTAATTCTGACAGGTAAACGGATTACAGCAATGTCAAGTTACATACAAATTTGCTATTTTTTTGGCTCAAATTTAATTATAGGGCTAATTTTTCTATTACTTTAATAGAAAAAACGCGAAAGGGCCCCTTGGAGGCCCTTTTTACTTTAATTAATAGTATGGAAATTACTTTGTATCAAATGCATAAGCCACACGCAGCCCAAAGAAATTTACGGTGCTGTTATCGATAGTGCTGTTAAATTTGGTGGTGCCTTCCCAGCGGACACCGGCATCAAGATAGCTTTTGCCGCCAAGCGGGAACTGGTAGCCGACCTGCGGTGCATAAAGGAAGGCAGCGCTGTTGTCAAAACCAAGGTCCGACTTGTTCAAAGCGAATGCCGCGCCGGCTTCACCCTGGATGTAGAAGTGGCTGAAAGGGAAGTATTTTAACCCGGCTTTTACGGGCAGCAACTGGATGTTGGTAGCATTGATACCCGTACCGCCGATATTGTTCTTCCCGAAAATGTTGTTGTAACCGGCATTAACGGTCACGAACAATTGGTTCTGCACAACAGGGATATCGGCCTGTACCGAACCGCCGAGGTTCCAGTCATAGCTGTTGGATAAATTGCCTGTAGGGATGCCCGCATCAACGCCGACACTCAGGATGACGCCGGTTGATGTGGTGGTTGATTTGGTAGCAGATGTAGGGTTGGTTTGTGCTTTTGCGCCGTAAGCGAATCCTGCAAAGGCGAGCACGAGAGCTGAAATTTTAAATGTACTTTTCATTTTGTTATGTGTTTTTAATAGATGTGTGTTTAAACACGGAACAAAGTAAAGCACGAAAAGTAACCCACCGTTTCATCTGAATGTCACGATTATTCAATCGTTTGATTAACAGTGATTTATTTTTGACCAAAAAATTAAATTGGTCAGGATATTGTCAAAAAAGTGGCTTATTTACCTCGAAAAGCGGGTTTTCTTTTTTCGAGGAACGCGGAAACACCTTCCTTAAAGTCTTCAGTATCGAAGCATCTGCC
>Ga0207064_1019_pt1 | contig 30850 bp, 31 predicted proteins | sample Alteio_BWMinCont_26_FD_153488 | JGI IMG/M metagenome (GOLD analysis project Ga0207064, IMG submission 153488) | Enriched cells from forest soil in Barre Woods Harvard Forest LTER site, Petersham, Massachusetts, United States -... | ecosystem: Environmental > Terrestrial > Soil > Temperate forest >...
AGGAAGTGGCTATAGTTAAAAATGGCAAAAACATTCCGCTGAAATATCAATACCAGGACAGCCTGAGCCTGGCGATACAACTGGATAAGGTGTATCATAATAATGAATCGTATGTTATTTATATCAGTTATACCGCCAAGCCTAATCAGCTGAAAGCAAAGGGAAGCGCGGCGATCAACGATGCCAAGGGCCTTTACTTTATTAACCCTGATGGCTCGGACAAGGATAAACCTATCCAGATATGGACGCAGGGTGAAACAGAAAGTTCATCGGCCTGGTTCCCTACCATCGATAAGTCAGAGCAAAAATGCACAGACGAAATAGCCATGACCGTACCGTCTAAATATGTTACGCTGTCGAACGGCCGCCTGGCATCCCAAAAAGATAACGGCAACGGCACCCGCACCGATACCTGGAAGATGGAACTGCCGCATTCGACCTACCTGTTTATGATGGCAGTGGGCGATTTTAAGGTTTACCACGATCACTGGCGCAACAAACCTGTTGACTATTACATGGAGCCCAAATATGCGCCCTACGCAAAAGAAGTGTTCGGCCTGACGCCTGAAATGATCGAATTCTATTCGAAAATAACCGGTGTTGATTACCCCTGGAACAAATATGCGCAGATCGTAGTGCGTGATTATGTGAGCGGCGCCATGGAAAATACCACTGCTACCCTGCACGGCGAGTTTGAGAACCAAACTCATCGCCAGTTGCTTGATGCGTATTACGATTTTGGCGCAAGCACTATCGCGCACGAACTGTTCCACCAATGGTTCGGTGATTACGTGACCTGCGAAAGCTGGAGCAACCTGACGGTGAATGAATCATTCGCGAATTACAGCGAAACGCTTTGGGCCGAGCACAAATACGGCCCGGATGTAGCCGCTGATCAAAATAAGCAGGATATGGATGCTTACCTCAGCGACCCAACTGCAGCAACAAAAAACCTGGTACGTTTCCACTATGCGGATAAGGAAGATGTGTTTGATGTGGTGACCTATCAGAAGGGTGGCCGCATTTTGGGCATGCTCCGCAATTTCCTTGGGAACGACGCTTTTTATAAGGGCCTGAATATTTACCTGAAAACCAATGCTTTTAAAAACGGCGAGGCACAGCAGCTGCGCCTGGCGCTGGAGGATGCCAGCGGCCGCGACCTGAACTGGTTCTTCAACCAATGGTATTACGGCGCGGGCCACCCGGTATTTGACATCAGTTATAAATGGGACGATGCGGCAAAGAAAGAAACCGTTTACATCGCTCAAAAACAGGACGGGCAGATATTTAAGATCCCGATGGCGATCGACGTTTATGCCGGCGGAAAAAAAGAGCGCCACAAGGTTTGGGTTGACGGCAAAAACGATACCCTGACCTTCGATGCGGTATCCAAACCCGACCTGGTGAATGTCGACGGCGATAAGATCATTCTTTGCAAAAAAACAGATAATAAAACCCTGGACGAATTTGCTTTCCAGTATGCTACCGCACCGCTCTATATGGATCGTTCTGAGGCAATAGATGCGGCACAAAGCAAACAATCTGAAAAAGCAGGGCAGAAAATATTGCTGTCTGCCTTAAATGATAAATATTATGGCCTCCGTTTAAAAGCTATCAGGGCGCTGAAAATGAACAACAGCGAAGTTCATGATGCGGCTTTGCCGATATTGACCAAGCTGGCTAAAAGCGATGAAAATACTTTAGTGCGCGCTGCCGCTATCGGAGCCTTAGCAAAACTGAAGGACCCAGCTTACATGAGCATTTTTAAAGATGCCATCAACAGCCAGTCGTACGCTATACAAGGCGCAGCACTGATCGGTATCAACCAGCTCGATTCGGCCCAGGCAGTGAAATTGGCTATTGGCTTTGAAAAGGATAACCTGGGTCAGCTTACGCAAGCTATGATCTCGGTTTTCGCGGCAAGCGGGAGTTCTGACACCTGGCCGTTTATCTAGAAAAAAATTCACGGATGCCGATGTGAACGGTAAATTCGGAATGATCAGGAATTTTGCCGCTATGGTGGGTAAAGTGAAAAACCCCGAGTATGCGCAACAGGGCATAACCGACATCAAAAACCTCGGTATCAAGTACAAGATATTTGGCGGCGTTGGCCCCTTTATCGTTAACCTGCTTAATAACATTAAGGAAGACCGTACCAAAATGAACGACACTGCGTCTGCAAAAGCAGCAGAGGATGCGGCAAAGGCGGTAAATGACGCAAAATAACCGATAATAATATTCTCGCAGAAAAGAGCTCCCGGCGTACCGGGAGCTCTTTTTGTTTTAAAATACCCCTTCATAAAAAAGTACAGCTTCCTGGTATTTCTGCTGATTGGAAGAAATGTTATTCGATTAACGGGCTTCGGAATTTTTATTTAATGGCGGGTAAAACAATAACCAAAACTGATTGCTGTTCAGGTACTTCACACTTCTATTTAATCAATATTTAAAAACATAGCATAAAAGTTAACGGCGCATCTTTTCTCTTGTTAACTCTAATACACATCATCTTTTATCCTGATCCCTGTCATATTTCTGACAAAACCACGCCAGTAATTTAGCACCATCATAAAAGCTGATCAATTACAGCAATATGATCTTTCGCATGATAATCTTGCTTTAGTCCAGTAATATTTAGCACTATTTAAAATAGTTTATGAATACTGATTTTTTGTCTTACCTGCAGAAGCTTGAGTTGATGGTCTTCTTTTCGGCTTACCCGGTATTGTATACTGTTATTGTATTTTTTGCCGGGAATCAGTTATTAAAAGGAAATCTGACTACAAGAATGGTTTCGCTTTTGCCATTCTCCTACGCCTTAGTGGGTACTTTGTTCCTGGGCTTTCAATTGAAAAAATTGTACCCTGATTATTCCGTTGAACACATAAAGCTTATCATTCACCAACCCTGGTTAGTAATATGGGGACTTCTCTCAATCCTCTTCTGGATTCCCGCCCTTGCGAAAAGATCTGCTTTAAGCTTGGTCCATAGCCTTGTTTTCTTCTTATTCCTGGCAAGTGACCTGTTCTTGAAATTGTCATCATCATCATCAGTGGATAATAGTATTATCACAAATGATATGAAGGTTTATACAAGCAGTCTTTTCTTAAACCTGGGTGCCATTGCCTTTTTAGTATTGCTCTCTTTGCTCATTACTTATTCCAAAAGGCATCTGATATCTTTTTCAAAACGCGCTCATATAACAACTATCTTATTAATATACAGTGAATTACAAATTGCTTTATGGTTCAAATTTTTGATAGTATATGACAAGTGTCATTTTATTGTCTGACAACAATCATGGGGGGCGCCTAACTATAGGATATAATTTTGACCAGTAAATATTTAACATCCATCCAACTTTAAAATGCTTTCTTATGAAACGATTCAATATTAAAATGCTAATGATTACGCTGATTATCATTAGTGGCTATGGTATCATTGCCAGCTGCACACACAAAAATGAGGTATTGCCCGCAGCTGTATCTACAGCGGTAAAAATTACCCACGGCAATCATGTTCACCTTCCGGGTATGACAGCAGGAGATACTGCCCAATGGAAATTCGACAAGGTACACAGCGCGGTGAACTGGTCGACACCATTTTTGGAAGTAGGAGCCGACCTTACCGGTAAATTTAACCAGTTCGGGGTAGCCGATCTCAGCTCCAGCACATTACAGCAGAGTTATTCTACTGCGGCACAGCCTGTACCAGATACCTCATGGGCATTCTACGAAGGCCAGCCTGAAAAAGACACACTTCGCAGGGTATGTACAGATCAACCAGGTGAATACCGGTGAGCCAGCCCGCGATGGAGGCTGCCTTGTTACTACACTGGCTACAACCGCCATTGTACCCGGCACACAGAACCTTACCGTAGGAAATGTTGCACTTATAAAAACGACTTCGGTAGCATTGGATCCGGCAGGTAACGATTATATCGTAACGTTCAACTTCACATGGAAGGGCGGACTTGCTGCTCCGCTTACGGAATCTATTACCGGTAAATTAACTTACGTTCCCGAAGCGGTAGTTCCGGCAGGCACCTATAGCGATTTTGGTTTGACGCTGGTGTTCGAGATAAACAAAGCTGATTTTGGCATAGTAAGCACGGAAACGGCCGACAAGATCGATATTACAATTAACGCCAACTTCAATAACAAATAACCAAACTGAATTACGATGAAACGACTAATGATATTTGCAGGTCTCCTTTTTGTAATCGTGATCGGCATAACGGGGTGCTATAAAGATGTTGTCCTGCCGGTAGCAGGCGCAGATCCCAACGCCCCGCCCAAGCAGTACAGTTTTAAAACTGACATCGCGCCCATGTTGAACATGGATTGCGCTAAATCAGGCTGCCACGTTGCAGGGGGGCGCAGGCACCCGACATGGAAACAACCGTATCCTACAACAGTCTTGTTAACGGCGGATTTGTGAACACGCTTTTCCCAAATCAAAGCATCATTTATCAGGAGTTAACCGGCAATATGCAAGTACATATGCCCAATGCTGCTGACGTGCAAAAAGTTTATGACTGGATCAGAACCGGCGCACTTGATAATTAATTCACCTTAAAAATTAATGACGTGAAACTTAAAATAAATTTTGCAAACCGGTTACTTACAGTAAGTGTATGCTTTGCGGCTTGTCTTCTTCTACTTCAGACGACGCTATATGCTCAGGACACTACCGCTGCAGCGAAGGACACAGTTATCCGGGCCAAAGCTAAGCCAGTAAAAAATACTTTTCAAAGTATTTGGATAATTGACAACCAAACCGTGATGGTGCCGGTAAAAAGGCACATTTGAAATGGATATTCAACACAGGTTTGGCACAGTGAACAATGGCTATAGTGATTTTTGGGGATTGTACGCCTCCTCCAATATCCGGATCGGCTTCGACTATGCCCCGGTTAACAACCTTTACTTAGGCATTGGTTTTGAAAAATATGATGAAATCTGGGATGGCAGCGCCAAGTATGCTATCATTAAACAAACTAAAGGCGAATCACCCGTCAGTATCACTTACTATGGAGACTTGTCACTTGATACAAGAAGCGATCCCACGAACAGTCTTTTTACACATTACACAGATCGTATCCTCTCGTTCAATGAGATCATTATTGCCAGGAAGATTTCCGACAAGCTATCCTTGCAGGTAGCACCAAGCATTACGCACCAGAATTCAGTACCCGGATACCTGACAAAAAATGACAGCACCGGGCAAACTATCTTTGAAGAAATGAAACATGATCATTTTGCAGTTTCCATTTCGGGAAGGTATAAATTAGGTGACGCGACTGCCTTCTTGATCAACTACGATCAGCCACTTACAAGGGAACCAACCAATAACCCAAATCCTAACTTATCTTTTGGATTTGAGTTTAGCACAAGCGGCCACACGTTCCAGTTGTTTATGGGAAATTATTCCCTGCTGAATCCGGGAAAGAACAACCTTTTTAACACGAACAGTCCTTTTGATTACACCCAGGCTGATGGCACAAAAGTGAAAGGTGGTAAGTTCCTTATCGGATTTAATATTACGAGATTGTGGAATTGATAGCCCGATATGATACTGACGCATTGTGCATGCTTTAGAATAAAGTTTTGAAAATGTCATTACACAGAGAAAGGCCCGGGAAAATCCGTGCCTTTCTCATTTAGGCAAAGGAAAATTCAGGTTTTTAGGACCAATCTAAAATTGCACATCCGGAGCGTCATGCGGCATTTGAACAAATACTTGATGCGGCTTAAAACAATTGACCCTATTGATTGCTGTTCAGGTACTACACAATCTACTCAAGCATTATTTAAATATATACGTCAAAAGTTATTGCCCGCCATACCTGTTCGCCGGTTAACTCCAATTCAAATCATCTTATTTCGTGACCATTGTCATATTTCTGACAAAACCGCGACTGTAGCTTTGTGCTATGAGAAAGTTAAGTTGTGACTATGATTTCCTACAACTAACGCGATATAACCAATCTTAAAAAAAACCAACTGATATGAAAAAACCCATTACTTCTTCGTTACCAATTTCCGGCCTGACAAAGGCGTGTTTATTGGTTATACTCAGTTGCAGCCTGGGTACTGTGATGGCTCAGGATACAACAGCCAATCATTCGGTTGTTAAAAAGACCTCTTATGTCAAGAATACATTCGACGGAAATTTCATAATAGATAACCAAACTGTAATGGTGCCCGTGAAAGGGACCTTTGAATTTGATATTCAACATAGGTTTGGCACTGTAAACAATGGCTTTACCGATCTTTTCGGCATCTTTTCGGGAGCGACGATGAAACTAGGCTTCAGCTATACGCCTGTCAATAACTTACAGTTAGGATTTGACGCGACGAATGAAAATATGCAGGTGGACTGGAATTTAAAGTTTGCCTTATTAAAACAAACGAAAGACGGTTCGACGCCGGTCAGTATTACCTACTTTGGAAATCTCGCAATGGATACGAGGAAAAAGGATAGCACAAACCTATTTGTAAACGTTTCTGACCGCTTAAGTTACTTTAGCCAGATCATTATCGCCCGCAAGTTTAGTGATAAATTCTCTTTGCAAATAAGCCCGAGTGTATCAGCATTTAATAACCCCGCTGGTTATTTGAATGTTTATGGCACCCAGATGCCCCAATGGACCGGCGCGCATTTTTCAATCTCCGCATCCGGCAGGTATAAAATATCCGACGGCAGTTCCCTTATCGCAAACTATGATCAACCGCTTTCACAGCAGCCGGGCGGCAATACCCCGCGGCCTAACATCAGTTTTGGAATAGAATTCAGGACCAGCGGCCATGACTTTGAAATATTCTTTGGGAACTACAGTTCGTTGCTTCAGCAAAACAACAATCTCTATAATATAAATGATGTTGCAAAAGGGCAGTTCCTGATCGGGTTTAATATATCAAGACTGTGGAATTTTTAAATATTAACAACAGAGAAACTTAAACAAAAATTATACGTCAATGAAAAGAAAAATCATGTTAGCGACCTCGATAATTGCTGTAAGCATTATGAGCTTCGCGTTTACTGGCATCCCGCAAACAAAACCGTGGCCAGTGCCTGATAAAGATGCAAAAATGGCCAACCCGGTAAAAGCTGATAAGGAATCCATTTCGGGCGGAAAGGCTTTGTGGAGCTTGCATTGCGCATCGTGCCACGGAAAAACTGGTGTGGGTGATGGCAGCAAAGCAGCCCAGTTAAAAACGCAGCCCCAGGATTTGACCACCAAGGCTATGCAATCACAGTCTGACGGTTCCCTTTTTTATAAGATATCAGAAGGCCGCGAAGATATGCCAAGCTTCAAAAAGAAGATCCCTGATCCGGATGATATCTGGAGCGTCGTAAATTATATGCGGACCCTGAAAAAGTAACAATAAAAATCCTTTAGAGCTAAAGGCTTGAAACTTCGGGCCTTTAGCTTATTGTTATATGCCATCGTATAATTAATCCATGAAAAGCTGTCGGAAACAATGCGTTCAGGTGTTGCTCCTGGTACTACTGGTACCCATTGCAGGAAGCTGTAATGCCGGGCAAAAAATCAAAGGGCCAAAAGGCGATCTGATTTATATCCCGGTAACTCAAAAATCAGAATTCTTATCTGCCCACCTGGATCTCTCCGCGAATATTAAAAGCCAGGAGATGCTTGCCGTATTGAAGTTAACCAATACCGGTTCAAAGCCTATGACTATAACTGAAGTTACAATAAACACTGAGGGCGGCTTACAATCATTTCCCACAACAGGAAATATAAAACCTATTATCCTTCCGGCGGGCCGGGATACATTAATGACCACCAGGTTTAGGCCGGTGAATGATGTAAAGGTGTACCAGCTAACCGGTAAAAATGGCCGTTTTAAACTAAATTATAAAGTTTCGGTATTCTATAAGCAGCAAGGCGACGATAAGATGTTTTCGGCCGACTTAAATGTCCAGTTACCGCCGGATGATTATACAGCATATACTAAAACGTATGCAACTCCTTTTATCGGTTACTCATTTAACACCGCTTCCAACTTCGACCAAACAGAGCGCGATTATCTTGGAACGCTGAAGTTAAAGGACCCGGCATTTGCATTTGTAGCACAACATGAGATTGCAGTTACCGGGTTAAATATTTGGATGACAAGCTACTGCGAAAATGACACCTTGTACGCTCAATTTTTAATCGTTAATCATGATGCCTATGCTGTAAAAATAATTCCCGACTCCCTCGACTTTGCCTGTAAAAGTGATGGCACGAAGGGTAATTCGAAAACTATCATATTGGAGAAGATAACGGGTTCGCAGCAAAATAAAGAGGTGATAGAAAAAGACGGCAAGCTTTTGATCCATTTTAAAAAGCGTTTTACAAGCTCCGATAGGCAGGTGATCATTTCCCTTAAACATGCATTTATTCTCGACGGGTCCAGGGCTTTGTTTAACAACAATATTGAACTCGTCAAAGTTCGTTTGTTATAACCAGTAATAGGGCTGAAAGCCCGGCGATTTTGAGAGCGTTTCTCATAAACAAAACATATTAAATATTATAATTAGTTGATAATCAATATAATATAAAAAAACATGATGTGACCTACATCACTTTTTTAGTTGTCGGAGGTCATGGGCCAATTCCTGCTGTAATTCTAATTTCACCGTTAATATAAAGATCGAATTTTTATGGATAGCAATAAAAAAATAACACCTGCAAACGCCGAGTCACGAAGAAAATTTGTTTGGGGGCTTGGCATTTTCTCCGCTTTCGCGGCGGTAGCAGCTACTACGGGCATACCTTTTTTTGCTAAAAGGTTCGCGAAAACTCCTGTCAAAAAGAAAACAGTTAAAATGCTGACCGAAGACGGCCGGCTTGTCGAGATCAGCGAGTCACAGCTCCCGGCAAAAGGCAAAAAAGCAACCAACGCCGAACTGCAGCACTGGATAAAAAAATAAGTATCGCATACATTTTCAAATGAATAAAAATGGAACAAGAAAATAATTCGAGAAGGGATTTCCTTTTAACTGGGCTTGCGGTAGCCGGGCTTGTTGCCGGGTGCACCCCTAAAAAGGACCCCTTTGAAGCAGGCGCGGTAGAAGCAAAAGCATCTGGAAAGAAAGTAAAACTGCTTTCTGTTGACGGCGAAGTGATCGAGGTGGATGAAGCATTCCTGAAACCCGTTCCGCATATGCCCCCCGTTTCCAATACAGAAGCCAGGATTGGTATCCCCGGGAAGAAATTTGTGATGGTTATCGACCTCTCACGATGTAAAAATCTTAAAAAGTGCCAGGCGGCTTGCAATCATGCCCACGATCTGAACCCGGGAGAGAACTGGATCAAAGTTGACCCTATGCAGTCCGGCGAGCATACTGCCCCCTACTGGGAACCCACTACCTGCATGCATTGCGATGAACCGCCATGCGTTAAGGTTTGCCCGGTGGACGCCACATTTAAAAGACAAGACGGCATTGTGCTGATCGATAGCGACCGTTGCATCGGTTGCCGGTTTTGTATGGCAGCCTGCCCGTACTCTACCCGTGTATTCAATTGGGGAGAGCCTGATCTTCCTGCCGGCGTTGCAGCTCAGCCTTATTCAGCCGAAACCAGCATTCCGCAGAAAAAGGGGACAGTTGGCAAATGCGATTTTTGCGCGGACATGACCAGGATGGGCATGCTGCCGCATTGCGTTTCGGCTTGCCCGAACGGTGTTTTTGCCTTCGGCGATCTGAATGAAGATTCGGTGACCAATGGCGCGGAAACTTTTAGGTTCAGCGAACTGATCAGGGACAAAGCCGGCTACAGGCTGATGGAAGACCTGGGTACCAAACCGAGCGTTTATTACCTGCCCCCGGTTAGCAGGAACTTCCCTTTCGAATCGGGCCTCGAAAATGATAAGATACAAAACAAATAACCTTAAATAATTAATAGTGGAAAATTCAACGTTAATAGCGGACGAGAAAATAATTGCGGATCTGCTGCCCCAAAAATTTGGCAAATGGGGTAAGATATGGACGGGCTTTTTAGTAGCCATTTGTTTGGTTGGAATGTATGCCTATTACAGGCAATTAAGGTATGGGCTGATCGTGACCAACATGAAGGACTATGTATCGTGGGGTATTTATATTTCAAACTTCGTATTCTTTGTCGCCATAAGTTTAGTTGGTTCATTAATAACAGCCGTATTCAGGCTGGCAAATGTGCACTGGAGCACGCCGTTGACACGCATCGCCGAAATGATAGCGGTTGCTGCTATTATTTTTGCGTCCCTTATCATCATTGTTGATATGGGTAGCCCCGAGCGGTTTTATTATTTATTTACACATGGCCGCATTCAATCGCCTATTATTTGGGATGTGATCGTAATAACCACCTATTTCTTTATCAGTATCCTGCTCCTGTTTTATCCGCTGCTGCCTGATATTAAAATACTGCTGCGCTTCAAAGAAAAATCGGGCAATGCGCTGCATAAATTTTACAATTATATCGGCTCGTTCTGGAAAGGGACGCCTGAGCAATTCAAATTAAGTGATAAGGCGATAAATATTCTTTGCATCACTATTATACCCGTGGCATTCACCATTCACACAGTCACTTCCTGGCTGTTTGCAACCACCTACCGCCCGGGCTGGGACAGCACCAACTTTGGCGCGTATTTTATAGCAGGGGCATTTTTAGTAGGCGCCGGATCTGTTGTTGTTGCCATGTATGTTTTCAGGAAAGCCTATCATCTTGAAAAATATATAACCGAAAACCATTTTGAAAAAATGGGGAGGATCGTCGTGCTCCTGGCGCTGCTTTATCTCTATTTTAACGTAAACGAGTTTTTGACCCCCGCGTTTAAAATGAAAGAATCCGAATCAGCTTATTTGACGGGTCTTTTTAGCGGAAATTTTTCGCTTCCGTTTTGGTTCGCGATCATCGTAGGCATGATACTGCCCATCATCATTTTAGTGTTCAAAAAAGGCCGAAAGCCGTTACCCATGTTTATTGTAGGCATAATGGTGGTGGTTGGCGCATGGTTCAAACGTTACCTCATCGTAACCCCAACTTTGCTGCATCCTTTCCTGCCGATGCACGATGTCCCCGCAAGCTACCGTCATTATTTCCCAAGCTGGGAAGAATGGGCCATCACCTGCGGTTCATTGGCAGGCACGATGCTGATCATTACCATTCTCGCCAGGATATTTCCGATCATTCCAATTCAAGAAACTATAACCGAACAACATGAAACCGTTGAATAAAACACTTACCGGGTTATTGTCCGCACTTTTGTTATTGCCGGGTTATAACGGGTTTTCACAAGGGGCAGAAAAAGCCAGCCTGAATATAGCGATCAGCTATTTTAACACCAACAACCGCATACCTTACCTGGCTGTAAATGTAAAGAGCAAAATAACCGGAAGGTTCCAGCCAGTTGGCGGCGTCGCCGTAAAATTATTTTTGAATAAGGATTCTGCGGGGACATTTATTGGAAAAGTTGTGACCAGCGAAAAAGGCGAAGCGCACACCTTTATCCCGCCTTCATTACAGAAGGAATGGGCAAGCTCAAAAAGCCATACCTTCCTGGCTTCTTTTGACGGCGACAAAGTGTACGACCCAGCAAAGGCCGATCTGACAGTTGGCAAGGCAAAAATCCTGATCGATACTGTTGCGGGCAGGTCTGTTGTCGCCACGCTGATGGAAATGAAAGATGCCACCTGGACACCGGTAAAAGGCGCCGATGTGGTGCTGGCCGTCAGGCGTTTGGGCAGCGATCTCAATATCAATGAAACGCTTACGTTTGCCACTGATTCAACAGGGAAAGCATCCGGCGATTTTAAAAGGGATAGTATTCCGGGCGATGCGAAGGGCGATATTACCCTCGTTGCCAAAATTGTTGACAATGATAAATACGGTAATTTATCAGTAGAGAAAACCGTACCCTGGGGAGCAAAATTTAAATACAACAGTACTTTTAACGAAAGGACCCTGTTCGCCACGAGGGATAAGGCGCCGATATGGCTGCAGCTCATAGCCTACTCGATTATGTTTGCCGTATGGGGCATATTGATATACCTGGTGTTCAATGTCTTCAAGATCAAAAAATTAGGCGAAAGCGCTAAGTGATATGAAATGATCCTCTATTAAATGCTATGGAAAGCCGTCCGTGAAGGGTGGCTTTTTCTATTTTAACATTCCGTCGTAAAAAAATAACAACTTTTAACAATTCACCTGTTTATCTTAGTAGGAACAAAAACCGCATCATGAAAAAGATACTGCTCATCCTATTGATAGTTGTCGGCGCAACACAATTGAAGGCGCAGCAATCACTGGTAAAGCCGCTTGACTCCGCACTGCTCAAGTCGCCGCAATTATTTCAGAATTTAAAACCGCATGACGACGCATTTTTAAAACAGCAGTTCAATAAACAACCGCTTCAGTCACTGAAAGATTTGGGTGCATTAACCCAAACCGTCGATGTCGTACCTTTTGCCAGTACGATGCCGGTAGCAAAACTAACCAGCCCGGAAAAAATGCCCATAGCCAAATTAGGCGATCCGAATATTCATTATACCATGCTGATCAAGAAGATAAAGGTGGTTGATCCGCTGGTGAAACAGCCGGTGGTGACGCCGTAAAAATCAAAAATCCTTATTGATCAATTTTTCCAGTTCGGCAAAGCCGATGTTCATCTTTACACGACCCTGCTTGGCATAGGATATTTCGCCGGTTTCTTCGGAGATGATGATCGCGGTGGCTTCGTTGTTCTCGGTAACGCCGATACCCGCGCGGTGGCGCAGACCGAATTGCAGCGGCAGGTCGGTTTTATCGGTCAGCGGCAATATACAGCTTGCAGCCTTGATCTTGTTTTCGGATATCACCACGGCGCCATCGTGCAGAGGGCTGTTCTTTTGAAAAATGCTCTCCAACAGGCGCTTGGATATTTTGGAGTCGAGGAATTCGCAGCTGTTCTGGTAAAACTGCTCGTCATAAAATTTGGCGAAAACGATAAGCGCGCCGGTGCGGCTTTGCTTCAAGCTTTTGCAGGCGTCGATGATCGGTTTGATGCGGGCGTAATTATCCTTCTCGTTCTCCGACTTCCCAAAAAAATAGCGCCACCAGGCTTTGTTGCGCTGAAGCGACGCGTTTTTTCCCACAAGCAATAAAAACCGGCGTATCTCTTGCTGGAATAAAATAATGACGGCTATGATGCCTACGTCGGCTACCTTTTTAAGTATACCGGCGAGCAGGGGCATTTTAGTGTCGGGTACGATGAAGTAAAGCACGTAAATAAGTGCCAGCCCGATGAAGATATTGGCGGCGATGGTGCCCCTGATGAGGTTATAGAGCTGGTAAATGATAATAGCGATCAATAAGACATCCAGTACGGAGAAAGGAGTGATCTTGAGGTTGCTGAATACCGACCATTGCATGAAGCGAAGTTAAGATTTTCCGGGAAAGCCCGATCATGCTGTTTCCTTTTTCTCAGGAAATGCCAGCGAAGCGATAATACTGACTGCCAGTATGCCGAGGATGACCAGTAAAGAAACACCCGTGGTGAGCCCGATCTGCATGGCATAATCGCCGGCAAGCATTTTTAAACCGATAAATGCGAGCAGGGCAGAAAGGCCGATCTTAAGAAAACGGAATTTCTCGATAATATTGACCAGCAAAAAGAACATGGATCGCAAGCCGAGTATGGCGAATATATTGGAGAAGAATACGATGTACGGGTCCTTGGTAACCGAGAATATAGCCGGTATGGAATCCACGGCGAAAACCACGTCGGTTACCTCGATGATCATCAATACCAGGAAAAGCGGGGTGATCAGTTTCCGGCCATCAACCTTCATAAAGAACTTACCTTGTTCAAATCTTGGGTGCACCGCGAAATATTTAGATGCAAACCGCACTACTCCATGATTCTGCGGATCTATCTCTTGTTCCTGGTTACGGTTGATAAACATCATAATACCGGTATACACCAGGAAGGCGCCAAAAATATATAACACCCAGTGAAACCGGCCGATCAGCGCAGATCCCAGAAAAATGAACAGGAAACGCATCACGATAGCGCCAAGAATACCCCATATCAGCACTTTGTGGTAATACCGTGGATCGACGGCGAATGCCGTAAAGATCAGCACCATGACGAATATGTTATCAACCGACAGAGCATACTCCACCACATAACCGGTGATAAACTCGAGCGACAGGTTTTTACGGTACAGCTCCAAACTGCCGGCAAAATCGGCCGGGTTCAATTGCAGGTGATGGAAATTCTTGTTGTTGATCTCCCGCAACGCGGCAAAAGTATTTACATGGTGCAGCAAGTCGCCATATTCGTAGATCAGACCGTAGAAGATCAGCGCCAGCGATACCCAAACGGCACTCATCGACGCAGCCCGGCCAATGCTCACCGGCTTATCCGACCTGCCGAAAAAACCGAGGTCGGCAGCCAGCATGATCAATATGAACAGGACAAAACCAGTTAAAAAGATGAGCTCATTGGGCATTATTTATTCCTTTCGGTAGTAAAGCGCACTAATTGTTCCAGGCCGCGGCGGGAGTCGCTTTCGGGAAACGTATCGAGTATCTTAAATGCTTCTTCCTGGTATTTTTTCATTTGCATTTCGGCGTATTTTAACCCGCCGGTACTGTTAACAAAGTTGATGATATCGCCTATTTTCACCGGATCGTCGTTGTGGTTCTTCACCAGGTTGATAATCCTTTTTCTTTCGGAAGATGTTGCTTGCTTAAGCGAATAGATGAGCGGCAAAGTCACCTTCTTTTCCTTAATATCTATCCCCAGCGGTTTGCCCACATCGTCGGTGCCGAAATCGAACATATCATCCTTGATCTGGAAAGCGATACCAATCTTCTCGCCGAACAATTTCATTTTTTCCACGGTCTCATCATCCGCCCCTGCCGACGATGCGCCGCAGGCACAACACGAGGCGATAAGCGACGCTGTCTTCTGGCGGATCACCTCGTAATAAACCGGTTCTTCCACATCCATGCGCCGCACTTTTTCCACTTGTAACAGCTCACCCTCACTCATTTGCTTGATGGCTTCGGAAACGATCTTTAGTAATTGGAAGTCGTTATTCTCAAGGGATAGCAATAGCCCTTTCGACAGCAAAAAATCGCCCACCAAAACGGCAATCTTGTTTTTCCATAAGGCATTGATCGAAAAAAAGCCCCGGCGCTGATAAGAATTATCCACTACATCGTCATGCACCAAAGTAGCCGTATGCAGCAGTTCGACCAACGCGGCACCCCTATGGGTCGAGTCGTTGATGCCCCCGCAAATGCTTGCCGAAAAGAACACAAACATGGGCCTGATCTGTTTGCCCTTACGTTTTACAATATAGTGGGTGATACGGTCGAGCAAAGGCACCGAACTCTGCATAGAAGTTTTGAACCTCTCCTCAAAAGCATCAATATCGGCTGCAATCGGTTTCTTGATCTCGTTGATGCTCAGCATTGGAAATATAAAGGCTTGCTCGGATGTAATACCTTATTGACCATTCGCACAAACATAAGCTAAAAATATAAATCTGCATTGCGGGCGCAAATATTTTAGGGTTGCGATTAAACTAATGGCGATCGCTGCATTCTATATATCAACAAACGACCTATACAGCTGCCGTTTGAAAGCATAATCGATAAGTGAGTGTTGATTTGATGGAGCGTCCCGATCCGCCTTTGGCGGACGGGGCGCTTTTTTTATGCCGAAAATAATTTTATTGTTTAAAAGAACTTGTACTCCATCACTTTTCATCAAATAATTTAATCTGTATGTTTGATGTAATATTTTGATTTTCAGTAATAACCAATAATAGAGGAATATACTTACAGAGATAATATATCGATTCAACTCACCTAACAATCACCCATTAAAAAATGAAAACCCTCTCAAAACTCAGCCTCTTTTTATTAGCAGCTGTTGCAATTGTTGCAGCAGGCTGTAAAGGAAAATCAAGTTCCTCATCGTCGTCTGCCTCGGATGCGGCCGTGTCTGCAAAGGGCAATTCGGTTATGGACTCATTAAGCATAACCGACCCCGACGAGAAAAAGGTATGCGCCTTGTACGACGATGCAATAACAGACTATATTAAAGAATTTAAAACCTCATTGACCGACACATCTAAAGAAGCCAATGCCCGCAGAGCAGAGCTTGGCAGGAAATGGCAGGAAAAAGAAAAAGAAATACAGCCCCAGGTGGAAGCCTTACGCGTCAAAATGACAACAGTTCCGGCCGAAGCGGAAAAATTTGCCCAGTTCTCCGCTTATGAGTCAAAACGCCTGATGGGCGTGATGGCTGAGTATCAAAAAATGATGCTGAAAAATCTGCCATCGGGCAAGTAGCTGTAAGGATGCTGTTAACAAAGATGGCCGGTGAGCGACAGCGAACAGGCTGTCTTTGTTTCAGGCGTCAACGGGAATTATATTCCAAAGCGGTCCCTCAATACCTCTCCATTTGAGCGGCTCGATTTAAGACGCGTATTTTCGGTATTGTTCATGACGAACACAAAGGCCCCGTTAAATCCTTTCCTGATCTCTTTAATTTGGTCGCTATTAATTACCGTGCTGCGATGAATGCGCACAAACTGGTCGGGCAGTTTTTCTTCCAGCGAACTGATCGTGAAATCGGTCAGATGCTTTTTCCCGTCAACGGTATGGAGAAATACATACTTTTCCTCGGCTTCTATGTAGATAATGGTATCCAGTTTTACGAGCAATATCTTATCGCCGATCTTTACGGTTAGGGTTTTTATATTTTTTGTACCCTGCAAATGTCTCATCAGCACATCCAGGTTTCCATAGTCAATCGGCTGATGCTGTGTTTGCTGTAATCTTTTTATTGTTTTTTCCAGGCGCCCGGTTTCAACGGGCTTCAGCAAATAATCAATGGAATCTTCCTCAAAAGCTTTAATAGCATACTGGTCATAAGCGGTAGTGAAAACCACTTTAGGCTGATGCTGCAGTTGACCCAGCATCTCGAACCCGTTAAACACCGGCATTTCGATATCTAAAAAAATAAGGTCGGGTTTCAATGTTTCTATTTTTTCCAGGCCGTCCTGCCCGTTAACCGCTTCGCCGATAATATCGATATTTTCATACGGCTCCAATAAACGCATCAGGCGCTGGCGCGCCAGTTGTTCATCATCAATGATCAATGTCGTCCAGGTTTTGCTCATTTTACTGTCGGAATTAAAATCCTGATCTGTTTTCGGGGCGAATTGGCTATTTGCACCTGGTAGTTTTCGCCATACAATAAGGTTAACTTATCATAAGTGCTTTGCAGGCCATAACCGATGTCCAGCTCATCCGGGAAAGGTTTGCCGTTGTCGGCAACGCAGATCACTATGTTTGTCCCGTCCCTGTTTACGCTGATCTTCAATTCGCCCTTACCCGGCATATCATTAAGGCCGTGTTTTAAAGCATTTTCAACCAGCGGCTGGACCAGGAATCGCGGTATCTGGTTATTTTTCACTTCTTCGTCAACATGTATTTCAAAATGCAGCCTGTCGCCAAAACGCACTTTTTCAATAGCCAGGTAAGTATTTACTATTTCCATCTCTTCGCCGACAACTGACATATTTTCCCGCGGAGAGTTAATGCTGTACCTGAATAAACGGCTTAGCTTTATGGTCATATCCTCCGCTTTGTCCGCATCGGTGCGGATAAGACTGGCAATGGAATTGAGCGAATTGTACAAAAAATGCGGGTTTATTTTTGACTGCAGGGTTTGCAATTCAGCCTGTGTAACCAATTGCCTGGCTTTAGCCAGGTCAAGCTCTTTTTGCTTGATCCTTGCATTGAGGGTGCCTTGCTGCGCCCGGTAAAAATAAATGATGGTACTCACAATGATCACGATCAGAAAGCAGAACCGGTACTCGTCGAAATGGCGCAAAAAGTGGAATGGAACATGAAAAATAAAGGAAACTACCAGGTATGATAATTCGATGCCTATCAGCATCCCTAATATATTACAGCCATAATATATCAGTATAAACCGCCATACGGAGTTTTTTTCCGATCGCCATATACAAGCAACCAGGTAAATAGAATTTGTGATGCTTAATGTGATGATGGTACTAAAGACAAGGTTTGCGACCATATCTGTTACCGGGATTATTTTATAAGTGAATACGCATTCAAATATGATGATAACCAGCCCGACGGCCACACCAACTAACCCGTAAAAAAAGTTAGTCTTAACAAGCGATTTACTGAAATATTTATGTTCGGGAGCTTGCATGTGCAACAAAACTTGCTAAATCCGCTTAAATATCAGCATAAAATCGGATGAGCAGTTGTTTTAAGGTGACAGATTGCGGAAATGAAAAGCCCGCCGTTACAGAAACCCTGGCGTACAATGACGGAGAGCGAAGGAACAACGGCAAATCACTTGTGCGCTATAAATCAGCATTTTTAATTTTTAATTTTAGAAGGTCACCGCGGCGGTCACCAAAAAAACTCAAAAATCGCTGTTGCTAACCTTTACGCGGCTTTACTGTAAATACTTCTCACAACTGCAACTAGTCAAAAGCAGGCAGGCACATTAATAAAGGGTAAATTATTAGTTAAAAATTATTACCTTTACGATAAAGCCACTCGGGCTAAGACAGTTATGTCAGAAAATAAAATAACCATTCTTTACGTAGACGATGAAGAAAACAACCTATTTTCGTTTAAAGCCACTTTCAGGCTAAAATATCGTGTACTAACGGCTCTTAGCGGCGATGAGGCCCTTAAGCTTTTAGCAACTAACACGGTCAACATAGTTATCACCGATCAGCGGATGCCGGAAATGACAGGTGTTGAATTTTTAGAAAAGGTATTGCAAGACTTTCCAGACCCAATAAGAATCCTTCTGACGGGCTATGCCGACATGAATGCGGTAGTTGATGCAGTCAATAAAGGGAAAATATTTCATTATGTTGCTAAACCATGGAGTGAGGAAGAGCTTGATCTGACCATAAACAGGGCTTATGCAAAATACCTTGAAAAAGCTCAGTTAAAAGAAATGAATGAAAAGCTGGAAGGGTCAAATGATCAATTAGAATTCTTGTTAAGACAAAAGCTGCTTTCTTAATACAAGAGCTAAATAGCAAGTTATTCCCGGGTAAGCAGCGATAGCAGCTTTTCTTTTGTGAGGGGCTTTTCTATGATACCATTTACCGCATGATAAGCCAGTATCTTATGTATATCAGCCGGATTATTTGCAGATGTTAACACAGTTAATACAGCAATCCTGTAGTTTTTTTTGACTTCAACCGGCAATTTTTCAAATTCTTCAAGAAAATCAAACCCATTCATAAACGGCATTTGTAAATCAAGCAAAATTATCGTTGGAACAGGGCTATTCCCAGCGGTATTTTCCCGTATTATTTCCAATGCATATTCTGCATTCTGAAAAGTCTTAATGGCTAAGTATTTAGCGCTGCGTTCCAGAAATTTTTGAGTAACAAAGCAATCCAGTTCGCTATCATCAATTATTATAAAAGAAAATTCGATGTTCATCAGATAGAAGGAATAGTTACTTTAAAAGTTGTTCCCTGGTGCAAAACGGATTGGACCTCTATTTGCCCGTTTAATTTTATCAAGGCGCTTTTTACATTATATAGTCCAAAACCAGATCCTACCTCCAAAGAATTGGAACGATAAAAAAGGTTGAATATTTCCCCAACATGACTTCCTAAAATGCCTATACCGGTATCTTTCACATAGATCGTTGCTACACTTTTCGCTACTTCAACAGTCATCTCCACGGATTTATTTTTGCTGTTTCTATCCTGGTATTTAAAAGCGTTGGACAAAAGATTATTAAAGATAAGCCTTAATGGGGCGTAATCGCTCCTGAAGATGCCATCCTGACAAATACTTATATCAAACGTCACCTTATTCACTTTTGCCAGAACTGAATATATTGATTTCAGTTCATCAATAACTTTCTCAAAATCAATTTCCGTTATTTTTAATTCTCCTCTTTGTAAACTATAGTAGTCATGCATACTTAAAACATAAGCATCCATCTTTTTCACCGATTTTTTCATCAGGAACAACATTTCTTTCATCTCTGCAACATCGTCAATCTCATTTGCCAGATTAATCGCCCCCAAAATCCCGGATAAAGGCCCCCTGATATCATGGCTGACACTATACGCGAACTTGTTTAGTTCATCATAGGCTTTCTGAAGTTCGATATTTTTGACGGACAGCATTGAATTGGCCTGGTAAAATTTATTGGCCTCCTCTATTGCTCCGATAATATCAGCTTCTATCCAGGGTTTTTTCACAAACCTGAAAATATTCCCTTTATTGATAGCGTCAATTATCGACTCAACGTCAGTATATGCCGTCAGCATAATGCGCACCGGAAGAGGGTAGCTGACCCGTATTTCTTCAAAAAAATCGACACCTGTTTTCCCAGGCATCCGCTGGTCACAAAAAATGACACTGATCTCAGGGTTATCATTCAGGCAAGCCAGGGCCTGGGGTATATTTTCGGCTGTAAAAATATGGTAATCGAGCCTCAATGAAGCCTTAAAGCCAAATAGGTTACCCGGCTCATCATCTACATACAGCACTTTTACTTTCTCCGCCACTTTGATCGGTTTATGGACATAGGTGTTATAGTAACTTTCCGCGAAAGAAAAGCTTACGATGCTGGAAAACATCGGCAAATCCCTTATGCAATTACTGATTTCTTATCTACCCTGTGAAGTTGGTGGGTATTTGTAAAATAAATTCGGTTCCCTCACCCTGCACACTGTTAACACTAATTGTTCCGTTATGTTTTTTTATTATATTATAGGCAATGGACATGCCCAAACCGGTACCTTCGCCAACATCTTTGGTTGTAAAAAAGGGCTCAAATACTTTCTTTTGTGTTTGAGCATCCATTCCTGTTCCGTTATCTTTTATTTTTATAGAAATATTTTTTTCGTCGTAGCTTGTTATAATCGTTATTTCACCGCCCGCAATTTTCCCAAACCGTCTTTGTATGGCATAAATGGCATTCGTAATAATATTTAAAAACACCTGGTTTAATTTCCCCGGATAACACTCCACCTTTGGCAGGTCACCGAATTCTTTGATTATTTTTATTTTATTGTTTAGCAAATTATTTGCTATAGCCATGGTTGATTCCAGCCCCTCGTTGATATCTGCCTTTTTGAGATCGTCCTCGTCCAGTCGCGAAAAGAACCTCAGTCCCTTTACGATCTCAGCAGTCCTGGAGGCGCCGTCATTGATCCCTTTTATAAGATGCCTGATCTCTGATGTGAGGTAGTCAAAGTCTAATTCTTCTTTATACGCTTTTATTTGTTTTAGCTTATCAGCAGGCGAAGATTCCGATACTCCTACATTTTCAATAACGTTTAGCGCTTCCAGTACCATTTCAATATCCCGTTTTAAAGGGTTGATGTTCGAAGTGACAAAATTTATTGGATTATTGATCTCATGCGCTATGCCTGCCGTCAATTGGCCCAGCGAAGCCATTTTTTCGGACTCCACCAATTGGGTTTGCGTCGCTTTCAGGTTTTCAAGCGTGCTGTTCAGTTCCTGGTTCGATTCACTTAATTCAATAGTACGTTCATTTACCTTTAACTCTAGGACCACGTTTTGTTCTTTAATGATCCGTTCGTTTTCCAATAAGGCGTTTACTGTTTCTTCCTGCGATTTCTCTTTCTCTGCTTTGAATATATTTATTTTATCCGCGAGCGCCAATGACAATAAAGTAATTTCAAAAGCAGTGCCCACCTGCATCGTATAATTTGTGAAGTTATTGTAAGGAAGTATGCCTAGGTTGCGTAAGACGAACAATATGATACCGATCAGGAATATGGTCCACGCCAATAAAAAAAGGCGGGCGGGTCTGAATCCCTGCAATGAAATAATTATAGCAGCCGAAAAAATAACAAGTGTGCAGGCCAGCGCAGAAATATCGATCATTCTATAACTAATATGATCGAAGCCAATTATTCTTAGGATAATTGCTGCAGCATATAAGATAATAATTAGCGGAAGGAATTTATGAAGTTTCGGGGTTCGCTCCCTGGTATGGAGAAATGAACTCACAAAGAATACTGCTGAGATGCCGGCCAGGGCAGGAAATATGATCAATCCTTTATTAAATAGAACAGGATTATCATAGAAAATAAAATGATAAGTATAACCCGAGAGCGACGTTTGGGTTAAACCGATAAATGTGGTATATAAAACGTAATATAAGTAGCTTCTATCTTTTGTCGAAATAAAAACAAACAGGTTGTAAAGCACCATGACCATAATTAAGCCGATCAAAACACCCCATACAAGGTCATGGGTAAGCATCGATTCCGCTATTTTTTGGGGAGTCCCCAGGATGAGGGGCAAAACCATTTGCTCCCTGCTGGCTACTCGCAGATAGAAGATTCCTGTAGCATTTTCGGGCAGGTAAGTATCAAATATAAAGTTTTGATGCTTGTATTTTCTGCTATTGAATGGTAGGGTATCATTGAGTTTTTGGACCTGGTATTTATTATTATAGAAAGAATAAAATTCACACAAATCCAGGGTAGGATAATCTACAGTTAACAAAAGATGACTTTCCGGACTCATATTTTTTACAGAGAATTTGAGCCAGAAACAGGACTTGCTTAAATTTAAATTAGGAACTTCGCTTTTTGAGGGTATATAGCCTGAAGCTATGCTTGCTGCCTGGAAAGGCAGATGATTGAGGGGGTCTTCCAGGATAGAAACATGATTGCCAATGATCATATTGTCCCCTTTGAATACGACAGGGGTTTGTGAAAATGTTTTTACTGAAAAAAGTATTTGAAGCAGCAAAAAAGAAAAATAAAATCGTTTCATTTCCAGGATCAGTATGATCAGTCTGAGATATAATGAATTTAGCCGGCTGCATTTATATTAACCGGCTAATGTTATGCTATAGTCAATACTTTTTCGATCGGTAATCTTTGTGTTTTCACCAGCGGCTCCGGTGCGATGGCTATTTTAGTCAGAAATACCTCAGCGCGGTTATCGTCAAGTCCGGTTAGTTTAATGAATTTGTTTCTTAATTCTTTTAATTCAAGGATGCTTTTGGGATCTAAACCTTCTCCGTTACTATGCGTAATTCTCGGGAAAAGGTAAAAGGGCGATATTAACGGATGAACAGCCAGGTTAAGATTTGTTGCGGCCAGCCAAAGCCTTTCCATAGAACGCCCGCCTTCAAAGAAGTTCTTTAAATTATACTCTGGCAATGTGATCATACAAAGAGCAGAGGCACTCGTTATGGTTCGTTTAGCAAGCATATCTAATGCATGGCCGCCGTCAAAATCCTTTAACGCATTGATCACATTTTCATCTTTTATAACGCTAAGTGCAGCCAATTGAGAATTACTTAAGCCCAACGTCCTGATGTCAATACCGTCTTTTGAACTGTCCGCGTCTTCTTTTGTCCAGCGCATTTCCCTGTGAACAAAATCGTAATGCCCCGCTTCATTTAAAAGTCTTATACGGTCACAGGCGCCAATGATCTTTGCAAATGTGTCCAGATCGTCCCCGCTGGTAAACCACTGCACCTTTGCGCCGTCAATAGATTCTGCAAATTGACTTAAAATATTCAGTGTACTAAAAGGAATATTTGCTTTCGGGGCTGGGGTCCTATTGGTGGACCGCTCAAATATTTTTTTACCTAAGGACCTCAAAAACACCGGGTCTTCAGTATTGCTCAGCTGCTTGAAATTGATCGATGCCACCAGTTTCTCATTTGATTCATTGGGCAAAAATTGCAGAATTGGTTCAATACCTAATGCAAGAGCATTGATATATAAGTTTTCATAGGCCGCCCCCAGGCTAATAAACGAGGCCATCTTTTGAAAATCGCCAAATGAAAAGGAGCGGAATTCATCGTGAAAAAGATACAAAGTACCCTTATTATATAGCCATTTCCATGGCTGGTCATTCCCGGTTGAAGGAGCAGCACATGCTGAATGAATAAGTTTCCTGATCGTTTCAACATCAGGAATTATGCAATTAGCCTTTTTTTCAACTTCTGATCCGTCAATCAAAACTCTCATCGCCGTATCGGACAATGGATCAAAAGGATTTACCGGGCTTGCCGATCGCTGAATCGTTCTGCCCTTTTCAGGAATAAGTTCTTCAAGATCAATATAATATCTTCCCGATTGACGAAACTGATCAAGCAGGATACGCCGGCAAACATCAGCCCCGACAGCACCTCCCAAAGTTACTGAGCTTGCAAGTTGCGGCCAGGTATTGATAGACTGTTCTACCTCCACCATAGAGGCTTTGGCACGTAAAGAGATGTTTTCAATACCAAGCATTTGTAAAATAATTGGTATTTTTTCTTCATTGGTTAATTCTTTTATGGTTTCAGGGTTGACGTTTTGTACAGCCCCGTGTAAAATAGGCCGGTCTGGCTCCAGGTCAAAACGTTCAACATCAAGCATCCCGCGATCACTGGTATCCATTACCACCGGTATTCTCAGTTCGCGTGCCTTAACCCTGGATATTATTTTAATATCTAAACCATCGCATTCATCAACCAGGAGATCGAGTTTGCCGTTCCCACTAAAGAAAGTATCCATATTGGCTTCGGTTAGCCCCTCAAAAAAACAACTTACCTTTAAAAAAGGATCAATTTCTGCTATTTCCCTGGCCGCTATAACAACTTTTGGAATACCTAAATTATGAAGCCCCGTCCGTATCCGATTCATATTGCTCAATTCAAGCGTATCAAAATCCGCCAGCCTTAATTCGCCGAATCCTCTTTCCATCGATAGCGTAAGCGCAATGGAGTGCCCGACCGAGAGACCAATAATGCCGATCTTCTTTTCGTTGAGTATGCTCCTTTCATCTTTTGTGATCTTATACTGGTTCCTGTTGGTACGAACTTCTATGAATTCGTCCCTATCCAGTATGTGAATAAGGCGCCGGCTCCATGGATAATAAACCCAAACCCCATATTCCGCCATGGCTGCGCCGCTTAAATGGCTAATGATACGACTTTCGTATTCATCACTCTTTATTCTAACGGAAGGGTTTTGACTCTTAATAAGTTCCTGCAACTGACCGTAAATCTCGTCGTGCTCAAACAAAAGCTTATTTGCCGAATGCAAATCATCAAAAGCTATTTTATCAGCAGGAATATTAAGCCTGAAAAATTCCGGTGTATAAATAAATTTGTCGTCGGCAGTTGCTTTCATTTGGTATGTTTATGTATTAACATCGAATATTGGAAAGGTAGTCAATTAAACTTATAAGAAATAATTAATTAAAAATTAAATCACTTCCGGGTCATATTGGGTTACTTTTGATTTTAAAAACAAACCTTCCGCTTGTAAAATGGCTGCATTCAGGTCCCATTGTTCCAGGCAAGGAATTTGTGTTTCGTAATGGATCGTTATTTCCTTCCTTCTTAATGCCTCAACACGGGTAATATTTAAGTTTTCCCGAATTCTCATAATGGCATTTTTATCTTCTGCATTAGCCTTGCTTAGTACCGGTACATCTTTCAATAACATAACTGTGGCAATCAAGTCTAATTTTGGATAATAAAATGTGCCGTCATTACCGATGCTTTTTTCTTTTTCCATACCAACAGCTTCGGCAGCTGGTATGGTATATGGCGCGCACAACGCAAAAAGGGATTGCACGCCGATCTGGCTGGAAATTGCGATTGCAGTACGAACTAAAAATATACTGCCAATTCCGTATCCCGCAATCTCACGCGAATTCCATAAGCCGCACACTTCCCCGGTACCTTGTTGCGCGAAACGCCAAACTAAATTGAAGACCCCGCTGTCTATGGCACACGTGGCTTGTTCTATAGGCAGGGGCTCTGACCCGCCGGCAACTTGTACCCTTGCACCGCCATATACTTTTTTCCCATCCAATGACTCTACGATCATTACAAAAGCAGCCGGGTTTTTTGCCCATTCATTTTTAGATGATGTAACCTTTGTCACGCCGATACTGGTTAAAACATGGGTATGGCCTTCGATAAATAACTCACAGGCTTCGGGCTCATTAATTGCCCTGAATACACGAAGCCTTACCTCTGGCTTTTCTTTATTTAAACCCTCCATCATTTAATAAAAATATCTGCTGTTGAAAATTACAGGGTGAGTTAACTGCTGGTAGTGATAAATTGCTTATTATAAGAAGCTAATAGTAGTTGTTACACAATATCAATTATTGTGATCGCCGGTGTGCAGGCAACTGTCAATACCCGTGATGTATTATCAAAGTGCGGGTTCTTTTACTCGTAAACGGATGCAAATCTGAAATAAGTTACATCATTCACACCCCACTAAAAATGGGAATAAGAGTTGTATCCATTTACAAAAGAATATTTCAACCAAATTGTTTGGGCTCATTAAATAGAACAGGCGGTGATGCCCCTTCATTTCTAAAAAGAGGACAGGTAAAGTCGATCATTAGATGAAAAAAAATTGCAGCGTTAACTTTTACCAGGTGTTTCCATCGTCGCGGGGAGGCTTGTGCCGTTGCGATTATTTTGGTTTTATTTGACGGTACCTAAAACAAAAAAACGCCTTAGATCATTGATTTAAAGCGTTTCTTTGTTTTGAAATATAACTTGCGGAGAGGGAGGGATTTGAATATATGATACCCATCTTTAATAGATGCATGTAAATATGCCTCTAATTATATTTGAATGGCATTGTTGTTAACAATTGCTATCAAATAATTAAAACCAAAGTCACAAAAATTGCACCCCTTTTTGCACCCCGTTTGATAATTGTATTTATATTTGGGAACATTTTAAATACATGAAGGGAACTATCCGATTCGAACTAAGGCAAGAAAAAAAACAAAAATCAGGCAAGGTACCTATTGGCCTTATTTACTCTATTAAGGGGCAAAGGAAAAGATATAGCACAGGCGAGGTTATTTTCACCTTTAATTGGGATGCCGAAACGCAACGTGGTAAATATGTTTCTAAAAAAGAGGTAAAGATTATAGAGCCCAACTTACCTGCAGCCTCGCAGTTGACCGAAATAGAAATCAATGAAATCAATAATAATCTTGATGCTATAACAGTAACTATCGACAATCATGAGAAGGATTTTATAAGAAAGGCAGTGCCATTTTCCTCGCAAATGATCATTGATTTGCTGAATGAAAGTAAAACACCTACATTAAAACAGGAAGATGCCAGTAATTTTATTTACAGCTTTATCGACCAATATATCGAAGATCATTCAGCAACTCGTGTTAAAGGGTCATTAGGCGTGTATAGGGCATTGAAAGTACATCTTAAGGCCTATGAGGAGCATTTTAATAAACGAGTTACCTTTAGTGAAATAGATTATAAGTTTTTTCAAGCCTTTCAGAACTTTTTGATTCAAAAAAGGGATTTAGCGGACACAACAGTAGCCAAACAGTTAAGTACATTAAAAACCTTTTTGGGTTATGCCAGGATGCACGATGTTGCGATAAATGAGCGATATAGAGACTTCAAAATCAAGCGTCAAAATTTGGAGGTAATTGCTTTGACCAGAGGTGAATTTGAATCCCTGTTGGCACTCGATCTATCTCAAAATAAAAGGCTTCGGCAAGTCAGAGATGTATTTTGTTTTTCCTGTGTTACCGGTTTGAGGTACTCCGACCTTAAGCAATTAAAAAGAGAACATATTAAGGATACTGAAATTATGATCACAGTAACTAAAACAAAAGAAAAATTAAGCATCCCTTTATCAAAGTACTCGCAGGATATATTGAATATTTACTTAGATAATCACAGCCCTTTGCCTGTCATTGCAGCAACCAATATGAATAAATACGTAAAGGAACTATGTAAGCTGGCAGGTATTAAAGAACCAACCGAAATAGTAAGATATAAAGGTGTGGAGCGTATAGCAACCGTTTATCCGAAGTACGAGTTGATAAGCATCCATACTGGTAGAAAAACATTTGCTACCTTGTCTTTAGAAAACGGGATGAGTGCCGAAGAAGTAATGGAATGCACAGGCCATTCAGATTATAAAAGCTTTAAGCGATATGTAAAAGTAACTGAGGAACGCAAAAAACTTGTTATCGCTAAAGCTTGGGGTGCAATAAATTAATGTTATATGGACAATCCGGTTAAAGATCGTATCATTTCTTGTTTTACCGATTTTGAATCGCTGTTTGAACAATTCTTTAATCGAGATAACAGCTTTGATGAGGATGGTTACCCATTCAAGGGCGATCAATACTATGAAAATTTATTTTCGGATATAAAGCAATTCTGGCCAACCCAAATACAGCCTTTAATTCAAGATGTAACAAAAGCTAATTCGACTAACGAGGTTGGATTCTTTAAAACAGAATTTGAAAGTTTTTACAAACATATAATACGTAACTATTTTGGTGATAATTATTCCCCCGTTTTTGAAATCGGTAGACCCATTACGCAAAAAAAATTCAACAGCTTAAATGATAGCGCCCAGCAATGGTACGAAGAGGTCGCCTCTATTGCGGCATTGGAAAAGGATCTGTTTGAATTATTGCGAGATTATAAGGCTCAATTGGCCGATTTATTTGATATCGATTTAACACAACAATCAGCAACAACAAATCTTAATAACAGAAAGCCCCAAACAAGTCCGACAACCTTCGAAGAAATTTTTATAGTCCCCGATTGGAAAAGGTATATCGATGCATTGATGCAAACTGATCCCCCGTTATTAAACGGTAATATGGAATTTATAGGGAAAAAACAGGGCGGTACTGGCGAGGTGGGACGTTGGATTGCATATCTTAAATTCAGAAGCATCATTAACCCTAATATTTCAAGGCAACATTTAGGTATCGTGTTCAGTAGTAATATCAAAAACTTATACTTTGGTGAGGATGCACGAACTATTAATTATAACTCAACCTTAGCTCACACGTCAATCCTCAAACAGTTAATTAAACGCACTACCCCGCCATCTGTTGCCTAATTTGAAGTTGGCAGCTTGAGGCAATGCCAGGCAACACTATATCCCTCTTTTTGTATCGTACCATCCACAAGGAGTACGATATAAATATGAACAATTTAACATTTAACGAATTACCCAAAGCTGTCGGATTGCTTCACGATAAGCTATCTCACATCGAGCTACAACTGGCTCAAGGCCCCAGTGCCTTAGTTACTACTGTTAACAAACCAGTTAACACTAAGGAACTCTGTAAATTTTTAAGTATTAGCGAACCTACTTGTATTAGATGGCGCAAAAAAGGCAAAATTCCGTTTATGCAAATCGGTGGTGCCGTGCGCTATGATCTACAATCAGTAGTTCAGGCTATAGAGCAAAAACGAGGTAAGGCCTGTTGATCGGAATAATATCTCAAATCGAATAGCGAGACGCTGAACCTTTATAATAACCATAACTTTTATACAATAACTGTTAAATAAGATGTACGACACAATAACGACAAAACCCCAAAAATATAGCTATGATTCAATTTCAGCTTTAATTGATTCACTTGATGATGCCTCTGTTAAATTTAATAAAGACGGCACAATGCTTAAAACAGGCAGCTATAATCATGTCAGGCTATTTCTTACACAAGGAATGCTGGCGGTTAATTTTAATCCGAACAAAATAATCAACGGTACAAATGAAATTGATGCTCCAATCAGCAGCTTAAATGACGTGTTAACGTCGTTAGAGGACTGGTTGGGTATCGATCTGCATAATGCACCTGTAAGCAGGCTTGATTTTGGTAAAACTATCGCTGTTTGCGAAAAACCACATAAGTATATTGAACTGCTTGCGCATTGTTCACGAGCCAAGAAAAGTTGCTACGAAAATGAAACGTTAGTTTTTGCCAATGGCATAAAAAAAATAATGTTTTATGATAAGGGGTTGGAAATTGAAGCAAAAAAAATCGAATTATTTACCTCAACTGCAAGGTCTCAATTTATTAAGGTTTGAGGTGCAATTAAAAAAGCAGCTTAAACAAACGCTCAAGGTGCCTGAATTAACTGCTGTAATGTTGACAGACCCTTTGATTATCAAAAAAATAACAACCTTGTGGCAAAATTCATATCTCAATATACATAAGGTGGTCCGTCCACAGGCCAGCATAGATTGTTCAGATACCAAAAATTTCACTATGTCATTGGCAAATCATGGTATTGAGGCCTTAGGTATTGATGCAGTACTAAGTCATATTGGCTCTAAATCCGAAGATTTATCTGGCATGCAACGTTATCGGCTAATGCAGAAGTTGTTTAAAATAACTTCGTTCAAAACAGATCGCTCTACCCAGGTGTTGTTGGACGAATTGAGCGAAAAAATTCAATGGATTGCAGCCAACGCTGCTTGACATTAAACGAGCCGCCTTTCCTGCCCTATAGCTGACTCTTTTATAAAAGACGATTAAATCATCGGTTGTCTAATAAAAGGCATTATAGGGCAGGATTTTTTGTTTCAAGCTTTAGGGTCTTATAGCGTCTAAAGTTGTTCATCAAGAATCATCCCTCCTTCGCTTTTTTAATAGCTTATCGTACGTTCTAATCGGCTATTATTGTTTACACGATAGTAATGTCGTTCAAATAAATCAGGTTGGCTTAAAGGCTTAAAAGCATATCGTTGGCATACTAAAAATAAAACCCCCTTTGTATCGCACATTGGGGGCTTAAACCTAAACCTTATCAACTTCAAATATACTTAATTTGTTAAATTGATTTTATAACTTTAATACATGAAAACCTTTTACCTGTTCACTTTTATTTTGCTTATGCTGTCGTGTAATAATTCGAGACAACCAAACAGTTTTCCATATATACCACCACACCGAGCTACGGATGATCTACAAGTATACGATGGTAAATGGCGCAAGCAATTATTAGGCAATGGAGTGGTA
>Ga0207064_1020_pt1 | contig 30828 bp, 28 predicted proteins | sample Alteio_BWMinCont_26_FD_153488 | JGI IMG/M metagenome (GOLD analysis project Ga0207064, IMG submission 153488) | Enriched cells from forest soil in Barre Woods Harvard Forest LTER site, Petersham, Massachusetts, United States -... | ecosystem: Environmental > Terrestrial > Soil > Temperate forest >...
CGACCTGGGTAAACTTGATTTCGGAATCGTGGGCGAGCCGACCCAAATGCAATTAGCCATTGCCGAAAAAGGCTTGATGGTGCTGGATTGCGTGGCGCACGGCAAATCGGGGCATGCCGCGCGCGAGGAGGGCATTAATGCCATTTATAAGGCGATGGACGATATCGAATGGTTCCGTACTTATCGTTTCCCAAAAGAATCGGAAGTTTTCGGCCCGGTGAAGATGTCGGTTACCGTTATTAATGCCGGTTCGCAACACAACGTAGTGCCTGCAAGCTGCAATTTTGTCGTTGATGTGCGCGTAACCGATGCTTACCGGAACGAGGAAGTGCTGGATATCATCCGTCAACACGTAAGCTGCGACGTTACCCCGCGCTCCATCCGTTTAAAGCCGTCTAAAATTGATAGGGAACATCCTATAGTACAAGCAGGAATAGCCTTAGGGCGAACCACTTACGGCTCCCCCACTACGTCCGATCAATCCTTGCTGGATATTCACTCGCTCAAAGTGGGACCTGGCGATTCTGCGCGTTCGCATACTGCGGATGAGTTTGTTTATGTGGATGAGATAAGGGAGGGGATCGAACTCTACATCAAGATGCTGGAAAAAATAGTTTAGTGAGACGGAATTCGATTATATTTGGTAACAATTAACCAAACGATAAATCCAATCCCTAAACATTAAAAAATGGACCACGCATTAGTTACTACCAGCATTTCATTAGAAGGATATAAAATCACGAAACAATTGGGCCTTGTACGCGGCGTTACCGTGCGCAGCCGCAGCGCCCTGGGCAATATTGCCGGCGGATTCCAGTCGCTGTTTGGCGGCAGGCTTTCGATCTATGTCGAACTTTGCGAGAATACCCGTGAAGAGGCTTACCAGTTGATGTTACAGCATGCGCAGGTGATGGGCGCTAACGCGGTTATTAATATGCGCTATGACGCTAATGAGATCATGCAGGGTGTTACCGAAGTATTGGCTTACGGTACGGCTGTAGTTGTTGAACCGGCTTAATTTTTATAGTAGCAGTGGCAGTGGTTAGTTGCAGGAATAAAACTGCAACTGCCACTATAAACTGAAAGAATTCCCCCCTGCTTTCAGCGGATAAATCTTTCCCTTCCAAACCAGTGAGCCTGTCGTTTTCTCGGGCAACGTGGCGTTGATCTTCCATTTATCGTTATCCTGTTTATCGTAACGCACGGACACTGTTCCCGAGGGGTGCGGAATAGAACCGCCAATATGCGTTAATGTTCCCAAATGCGGCTCGATTTTTACACTTTTAAAACCCGGCGCGTTGCTTTCGATGCCTAAAACGGTGCGGAACAGCTCGATATTCGGACTTGAACCCCAGGCATGGCAATCGGACCGCGAGGCGCTGATGTCAGACATTTCGGCCCAGGTGGTCATGCCCATTTTGATATTATCACGCCAGATGCCCAGCCAGTTCACATAATCATTCCCCATACCCGTTTTTACCAGCGCTTGATGCACATAATATTTAAAATATATGGATGCCTGCACCAGCGAGGTATCCGTCAATAGTTTACGACTGATGGCTTTGGCCTGCTCACCTTCGGCTAAGCCTGTGAGAATGGCCAAAGCGTTTGCATGCTGCGAAAAAACATCCTTTTCGGGCCTGTCGGCAAAAAGGTTCTTTGATGCGACCCAATATTTGCTGCGAATAGTTTGCTTTAGTTGCGCATCCCTCTTTTCATACTGCAGAGCAAGCTCTTTACTGCCCAAATGGGTTTCCAGTTCCGCGGCAATTTGGAAGGCCCAAAGCAACTGCATATCCAATATAGATGAGTTACCGCTTGCCCCTACCGGCGCCGTACCGGAACTCCAGCCCTTGCCATTGGCCCAGTCGGTAAATTCCCAATAGGGCGCATTCTTTAATGAGCCATCGGCCTGCTGGTAACGACTGAAGAAATTGAGCACCTGCCTTTCGCCCGGTAGTTTATCCGCCACAAAGCGGCTGTCGTTGCGGTACATATAATAATCGTGCAGCATGCCTATCCACCATAGCGAAAAGGTGGGTATCAGTTGTGGCACTGCAGTCGGGTAGCGGCTTTCGGTTATTCCTTCGGCTATGCGCGAATGATCGAGCAGTGAAATGGCATTTCTCCCAAGTCGGTCATCGCCGCTGTTATAATAGGATACCATTGCCTGAATGCGCGTATCGCCGATGTATTGCAATTGCTCGTAATACGGACAATCCATATAAGTTTCCCATGAGCATAAGCGGGCAGTATGCCATCCGATCTGTAAAATGGTATCCAATTGCTTGTTTTCTGATTCAAATTTTACCTTGTACTGAAAAGGATAGCCCGTCGCCATACCGTAAATATCGTCAATGGTCAAAGGCTCATCTTTGGTTTGAACGATGAGTTGCAGGTACCGATAAGTGCGCCAGTTGAAGGGTGTAAACTGTTGTTTGTCGCTGCCATCACTAATAATACTATCCTTACGTCCAACAAAACGTTTGCCCTCAATTTCATTGCGGTTACCCTTTCGTCCCTGCGCACGCCAGTTTTTATTCCCCGGTTCAATAATGTACAGCCCTTCAGCATAGCTCATGGATATACCCGCATCCTTTCCCTTACTAAATACAATGGTCGGGTAAGCGTTGGTAAGGTAAGTCTGATCTAATAAAATCGTCGCCTTGGTATTGGCGGGTATCGTAACCGCGCCCTGCTGTGCCGGAAAGGTTGAAGGCAATGTAACGCCATCCGCCCTGCGCAATGCGCCAAGTCGCTGCATCACCATTTCCCTCGCGGGTATCGGCGATGGTACCAACTCGCGGCCATCATCGAAATTAAATTGTCCTTTGGGCCAGCCTTTCCTAAGGCGTTCTGCATCCGGCCAGGCACTATCGTCAAAACCGGGCATCTGCCAGTTTTTGGGCTGTAATTTCATATCCGCCAGCTCGCCGGGGCCGGCTACATAATAACTATAAACCAGCTCAGCATTTAAGGGATGAAAAGCCGTATCGCGCAGGCATTTCCAGGTTTTGTTGGTGTTAATAGCTTCTTCTGCATCGGTTGCAACTTGCAAAATAAACCCGGTACCATACGACATTTGCGCTACCGGCTTCCATGAACCTTCATTAACCACTATAGCGCTGATCACATTATCGCCCACCTGCAGGTATGGCGCCAGGTCGACTGTCTCATAATTCCAGTAATAAAAATCCCCTCGTGCCGGGCCTACAGAGGCCAACTGTCCGTTCACAAAGAGTTTATACCGGTTATCGCCCGATACTTTTACGACATAGCTTGCAGGCTTTGATGCAATATTTAGTGTCTTGCGGAATAAACAATATTCATAATCGTGCGCTCCGCCGGGCACATCTATCCAGAAAGCATTCCAACGCTTTTTATCAACCGTATCTTTTTGAGCCGAAACGTGATTAGAAATAAAAAGGCACAGCAATAGGGCGGCTGAGGCAGTCAATCGAAATTTCATAGCGGTTGGTTTATAAACCGAAATATAAGGTTTTTCCACCCGAAAGATATTCGGAGTTATTCGAAATTGTTGTAGAGTGCAGTCGGCAGTCCGTCAATACTTACCTGGTTCTTCTCTTTCTTGTAGGCTTCCAGGCTATCGGCGCCTTTATTATTGGCCCATTTTTCCGCATGGTCGCGCTCACCGAGGTATTCGTACAGCGGTACGCTGAAACCGCATGAGGTTTGCACCTTATCGATATTGGCGACAATGATCTGGCGGGTTGAAAGTTGTAATTGAAATTGACCGGACAGGATATCCCATTCCGCATCGCCGGGCAATACGGTATAACCTTTGCCATACAGCCGCAAAATATTCGGCGGCCCTTCAAAAGCGCAGAACATGACCGTAATTCTTCCATTTTCGACCAGGTGGGCGGAAGTTTCGTTACCGCTGCCGATAATATCCATATAAGCCACGCGATTTTCGGACAATACCCTGAAACTGTCAATTCCCTTTGGCGACAAATTCACATGCCCTTCGGCGCTTAGCGGAGCACTGCTAACGAAAAACATTTTCTGCTTTTCGATGAACTCCCGGTGCTGTGGCAAAATACTGGCAAAAAATTTACCCATGTCATTTAAAGTAAGATAGCGGGATAGTCTTCCACATGCCATGCGCCAGATCGCCGTGCAGTAACGCATAAATAAGGTAAATCGGCCAGAACAGGTAACAAAGAATCAGGTAGATAATATTATGATTATAGTGCCAGTTGATCAAAACGGCATATATCCCTAAAATGAAATAGACTATGCTTGAGTCTCTTTTGTTATTGCTCATAAGTTGGTTTTATTATACAATATTAAGCAATAACAGCCATAATACCTTTTTGTGTCAATCAAAATTGCGTAAAAACCGAATTGAAATTCAGCATAATTACTGCCATTTTCAGCTATGAGGTGGTGTAATTTTAAACCATAATGAAATCTGCATGTCCCAATGATCACAAACAGTCAAAATATAGGGCTCATCATTATGAGAAGATATTTCACGGCGTTTATGGCCATTGCCTTAGCTGCAGCACTATTTTACCTGGTAAAAAAAAACTATACCGGGTATAACTCACTGTTATCCGTCCGCAATACGCGGTGGCAAAAAGTACACATCCAGGTGCGGGCGGAAAACGGCCCCGGCAAGCCAATTTTTGATGAATACCTGGACAAGGGCCAATCCAGGGCCTTTACAATAACTAATGAAGATAACATTATCTATCGCCGGGACCTGGATCCAAATCACCCTGATGGCACACATTTCACCAATTGGGTATACGTCAACTGCGGCGATTCGTCTGCCTGCACTATAAATAACCCATAAATTTTTATCCACTGTTGATAAAAAACAAAAAAAAATAAACAAATTAGCGTGGTTAAAGGTTTAACCTTCATTAAAAACAAACTTATCATGGCAAACTCAAGTGGAATTACCGCCTATTCGGTAAAAACAAAAACTAAAAATGTTCCAATGATCGATCCGGTGATCGATATTAAATCAGGCAGATACATTGCCAGCGGCAAAGACGCCGCGGGCAATAAAATGTCCGCTATTATGAGTAAGGCTACCGCCGAAGGGCACATTAAGGATGGTAATGCCAAAAAGGGTTCAGGCTGGTAATAACCGATGCCAGTTTTTTGCCGGTATCTGCAGGTGCCGGCCCATATCAAATAATAGGCCCCCCGATAAATCGGGGGGCCTATTATTTTTGGTACAGTACGATTTGAATCTATTGCTTGCTATTGCCAACCTTACCAAAATAGGCACGAGAACATCCTACGCCGTACCCGGGTCCTCATTCTCGCGCCAGGTTCTGGGGGAGGATAGACAGCATATCTTCTATAGCATAGATGGCCCCATCCAGCACGCTAAAACAAGGTTAGCCTATGAAAAGTAAAAGCCCGGCTTGTAGGCTGGGCTTGATATTAAGATTAGACTTGCTAAAATAGGTACGAGTAGCATTTGCCCGCAGGCTAACACGTCATACTCGCGCCAGGTTCGGTGTCTGATTACCAGTATTTTAAACCGCAACCCACATTTTTGTAACATTACCACCTGATTACTCAAAATCAGGATAAGAGCCCTTATAATTGCCTGTTTGGATTCGATCAATAATGTCGTATGGATTCATGACCAGTCCAATTTCAGCTTTTCTACACTCCCCTTGCAATCTACCGACGTTTGTGAAATTCTTATCACCTAATTTCCATATATACCAATTATGAGATACTTTTACAGGCTGCTCTCCCTTTTTTATGCCGTAATCACTAGTGCCTCTAAATAAAATATGGGTAAGTTTCCCAACGTCTGCTGAAAAGCCCGCCTTTTCCCAAAGTCCAATCTTTACACCCAATCTTATTATACAATGCGCGTAGAACTCCACACTATCATTTATTATCTCCATTGAGTCAAGTTTGGCATCTATCGGATATGTTTTCTCAAAAGCCCTGATCACGTCACTATTTAATTGTGCTATATCAAAAGCGATTAGTTGAAAATATTTCTTTTTATTTTCAGTTATTTTTACCGAAAAAATATCTCCAATCTTTATGTGAACTTTTTTCATTTTGGCATAATTTAAGGTGAAATCCCATGTTGAGCCCATTTTTCAGGGCTTATGGAATTAATTTTGTTTAACAAATTGTCTAATCCATGTGTATTGATCAATGTTTGCTCTTGTATCCTGGCAGAAATTCGAGATAGTCCTGTCGATCCTTCCACAACTTCATACCGCAACAATTCTCTTCCAGTACCCATTGAATTGGTGTGCTTCGCCCTTGTTGGTGTTATCACCAACAAGTACCGATGTTTCAAGTGTTAGTACAATGCAGGCACCCACACCGCCTTATTTTGATTGTCACCTATTTGAATCTATTGCTTGCTGTTACCCAGGTTATCTACCCTGTCGTAAAACTCATTTTGCAGTTTTATAGTAGTAGTGTCCGCTTTCACTTCTTTCAGCGCTTTGATAAACGAGGCTATTTCATGATCGGTAATGAATTTCCCAAATTCAGTTGTGGCTTTGTCGCCTTCACCGGCATAATGATTCGGGAACGAAGCGTACCACCAGATCGGCGTGTATAATCCGGGGATATTCAGCCGTTTCTGGTCGGCGCCTGATTGCGCGGTAGCACGGTCCATTCGCATCAGGTCGGGCCGGTAATACAGCAGTATTGAGGTCTCGCTTTCGCCGGCATGCTCGTCACCGCGCATACTCGATTTGTGCATTTTACGGTACTGGGCAGCATAATCAGCATCGTCTTCCGGATCGTAAAAATAGATCGCATAGTTATGCCGTTTGTTGAGGAACGACTGCATAAAGAACCTGATGAATTCGGGGTTGCCGCCATGGCCGTTCAGGATCACGATCTTCTTGAAACCGTTGCGGGCAATTTCGTCGCAGGTGGCCTCCAGCAGTTTGTAGATCACATCGCTGGGCAAAGCGAAAGTACCCGGCTGCTGACGCGCCTCGTTGATCTGCCCGTAAAAATAATCCGGGAATACCACGGCATATTCCTGTTTGGTAGCGCGGGCTGCCCACTCGCGCACATGGATCAGGTCGGTGCCTATCGGAGATTGCGGGCCATGCTTTTCAAGGATACCAAATGGCAGAATACAAGTTTGCGATGATTTGTCGAGCGCGGCTTGCCAGTCGGACGCCGTAAGTTCGTCCCAGCGAGCGGGAACGTCCTGTGCATAAACGAAGCTACAAATAGAAAATAGTGCTAAAAATAAGAAGGCTTTCATGATCGGGTGAATTGGTTAACGCGATGAAGTTATAAAATCCTATTCAGACTTCCGAAGTTTCAAAACCTTCCCAACTCTTATTTAACCAAATTGTTACCTTACCAATCTTTAAACGGATGTATGGCTAAACTCGCGTTGGTGTACCTGCCATCATAGGTAACTTCATCGGTCACCCAATCCGGTTTTTCAAATAGCTGGTCTTCGCTTTCGAGTTCGATCTCGGCAACGATCAAGCCTTCATTATCGCCCATAAAAACATCCACTTCCCAATCCTTCCCGGCAAAAGGCATAATATATCGCACTTTCTCAGTTCCGTTTTTTGCGAATAACCTGAGGATCTCCCTGCCATCATCCAGGGGTATTTCATATTCGTATTCATTGCGGGAAACCTGCGAATTCTTGCTTTTCAGATTGAGGATCGCCTGCTTATCGGATATCCGGATGCGAACAGTCCGGCCTTTATCGGCTAAAATATAACCCTGCTTGTAGGGTATGCCTTCAGGTTTGTCAATTTTAGCCCATTTGGCATGGGCAACCAAAAATTTCCGTTCTATTTCTATACCCATATTCAGCTTCTCGTCTCATTGGTGAGGTCTTTATCAACATAGGTGGCCCTTTTCCAAAAATCTGAAGATAACTTGCTAATCGATTTTTGCAGCCGGGTATGCTGCCTTTTTATCCGTGTGATAACTGGTTTGGCATCCAGGTGGGGTGATGAAAAAAGTTGCATGGCTAAAATGGTATCGTGCCAGTTACCTATCTGATCCTGCAATTTATCGAGGTAATCATTATTAAGGTCGAGGTTACCCTCCAGCGCTTTGCCCGCCACTTTACGGTTATAAATCAATGTTTTTATCCTTTTCCGACAATCGTGCAATGCGTCGCTGAATTCGTTCGAGCCCAATGTTGCAGCTATCTGTTCGAGCTGGTCTTTATAAAATTCGTTTACCTGCTCGTCGGCTATGGCTTCCAGGGCGCCCTCCAGCTCGCCGTGAATCGTTTTGATCACCTTGAGATACTTTTTGCCGTTTTCACGAAAGCCTGCGGCGGCATTTTCCATCTCGTTCACCTGGTCCTGGATAAATTCGTCATTCTTTAAGTTATAATGCGAACTGAGCTGGATATTGATATAAGCCTCGCGAATGAGGCCCCCGTGTTTGAATATCTTCCTTACGGGTTTAAAAATTTTCGACAGTTTCTTTTGTGATAAAGCAACGTCTATAAGCGTAAGCAGTGCCCTGAGCTTTTTAACCTGTACCCTAAACTTATGCAGTTTCTCCTGGTCACCCCCCTTTAGGAAATCTTCCAGGCTGGCGGTAAGTTCGTGCCAAAGCTCGTTAAAATAGGCCTTTTCGATTTTTCTTTTCATCAGTTATACCGCATGAATGTAAAAAATATGACGGTGATAAACAATAGCCGCACTGATAATTGACATAATGCGTTGTAAAGGTTTTGTTTTTAACCGGATCGAAATGTAAAAAATGTTAAACATTAGTGGCTTTTTGCGGGGCTTTATCTGAAATAACTATATTTAGCCCGTGCCTTTGATATAAATGTATTGATGAACCTGAAAAGACTTTTATTTATCCTGTCCATATTCCTTACGGTCAGCCGGTTTACGGTTTACGCCCAGCAACGCGATAGCATTCCACTAACTGATCTTATCAATAAAACATCGAAATATTTTAGCGGGCACCCGGTTGAAAAAGTTTTCCTGCATTTTGATAAGCCATATTATGCATTGGGCGATACACTTTGGGTAAAAGCATACGTAACCACCGATCTGCACATCCCTTCGGTATTGAGCAAGATCGTTTATATTGATTTCACCAATGATCAGCATACATTGATGGCCCAATTAAAGCTGCAGCTGATAAACGGTGTCGCCAACAGCTATTTACCGCTCCCGGCCACCTATTTCAAACGCGGCGACTATCACATAAGAGCATACACCCGCTGGATGCGAAATTTTGATGACGCCTATTTTTTTAATAAAACCATCAGCATAGGAAGTACGGAAGCCAACCAGGTACTTCCAAAAATATTGTTCAAAAACGATATAACAGACAAAATATCCAAAGTCGATGCTTCTGTTGTTTACAAAGACCAGGACGGGAAACCTTATGCGAACAAAAAGGTGAGTTGGAAGGTGGTGACGAGTGAGGATGACAACATCAGCAAAGGCAAAGGTGAAACTGACGCAAACGGAAAACTCGAGATCGCTTTCTCTACCGATAAATCGTCAGCACTGGCGTCAGCAAATATCGTTACAGATGTTGAGCTGGATGATAAGAGAATAGTAACCAAAACATTCCCGTTGCAAACCACTGTACCCGGCGTTGATTTCCAGTTTTTCCCCGAAGGAGGTTACCTGATCAATGGGATAAGATCACGGGTGGCTATTAAGGCTGTAACGCCCGATGGAATGGGCATTGATTCGAAAGGCACCATAACAGACGATGCAGGCAACGTTGTAGCCAATTTTAATTCACAGCATTTGGGCATGGGGGTATTCGCCGTACAACCCGAAAGCGGCAAAACTTATAAAGCTAACATTACTTATGCCGATGGCACCCAGGACCACTTGGACCTGCCTACTCCGCGCTCTGAGGGCATTAACTTGTCGCTAAATAACTCAAACCCGGATACATTATATGTTAAGATAGCCGTAAACGATCTTTATTTACAAAAAAACCATAATAAAGTATTCTATGTCATAGCACAGAGCAATGACATTATTTGTTATGCCGCCAAAACTCCCCTCACCAGCCCGGTTTTCTCGGCGGCCATACCTAAAAGTAAGTTCCCTACAGGAATATTACAGGTTACCTTATTTTCATCCAAGGGTTCGCCTTTGAGCGAACGTATAACGTTCATCCGTCACAACGACCTGCTGAACCTGACCATGACACCCAATCACCAGTCTTATTCGCGCAGGGAAAAAGTAAGCATGACGGTTTCGGCTAAAAACAAAACAGCGCCGGCGGAGGCTAACCTTTCGGTATCGGTGGTAAATGAAAATCTTGTGCCTTATAGCGATGACGATGAGACGACTATTCTTAGCCACCTGCTGCTCACATCCGACCTTAGAGGTTATATTGAAAAACCCAACTATTATTTCAGCCGCGTTACTGACAATACTAACGCCGACCTGGACCTGCTGATGCTTACCCAAGGCTACCGGCGGTTCTCGTACAGGAATATTGTATCCGATAAAATCCCCCCGCTTACGCTTCTGCCCGAACAGGGAATAGAGATATCGGGCACGCTACGGACAAATACCGGCATACCAGTGTCAAAAGGCATTATACGCCTGCAAATCCCCGATAAAAATTATTCTGCACAAACGACAACAGATATCAGCGGCAATTACCGGTTTTCGAACATCATTATTGCCGATACCTCAAAAATATCTATGAGCGCCCGCGACAATCCGAACGGCACCAACATGGTGCTGACTGTCGACAATCAACTTGCACCGCCTACCAGCCAGTATATAAACCCCACAGGTGCAGTAACCAATATTGACAGCACACTTCACGACTATATACAAAACGCGAAAAAGCAGCAAAACGCTTTGAGCCAAACCCACATTTTACAGGCTGTAGTTATTAAAGCAAAAGCCGAAGCGAAGGTTAGCCATACCGATTACCCCACACTGGCAGGGCTGAGCCTTTCGGCCGACCGGACTATCTCGAACGAAATATTTAAAGGCTGCCCGGTGTTTTCACAATGTTTGAATGTATCAGCACTTGGTTTAACCTATGATAATAATAATCTGTATTTGACAAGGGACTACAATAGCGGCAACAGATCAACACCCGTAGCTATTTATGTGAGCGGGATGGCCGTTGATTACGCTTACCTGAGCAATGTGAACGCGGATATGGTTGAATCAGTTGAAATATTTTTTAGTGACGGCTTCAGCGGCATTAATAAAGGCACCGGTACCAAGGGTGTGCTAGAGGTGAATATGAAAAAATTGCCTAAAGGAGAAAAGATCAGTAAAGATCAATTGATGGATATGCTGCCAAAGCCGTACCAGGCTGAATTTATTCCTGGCGGATATTATGCAACCCGGCAGTTTTACGTGCCCAAATACGGCAATCCGGGTGTAAGTGTTGCTGTGGACCTGCGGAGCACTATTTACTGGAACCCTTCCGTGGTGACCGATAAAACAGGGGTCACCTCGTTCGATTTTTACAATGCCGATGGCGCAGGCACCTATCGGGCGATCATCCAGGGCATAGACAAAGACGGCAATATAGGCTGGTATGTTTGCAGGTATAAGGTTCAGTAGTTTTAGATAATTTCTATACATTTATCTAAACTAATTTAAACCTGTACACATGAACTTTAATTTGATCAACTGGCCGGCCGTGCTGGTAGCGGGCCTGTCCTCATTCGTTGTTGGTGGCGCCTGGTATGCCAAAGGTGTTTTCGGTAATGCCTGGATGGCAGACAGCAAACTCACCGAAGATGATATCAAATCGGGCAACAAAGGAAAGATATTTGGCTTTACCGCCTTCTTTTCACTGCTGATGGCCGTAAATCTTGCTATGTTCCTTGCCGATGCAAAAACAACAGCGGCCTGGGGCGCCGAAGCAGGATTCCTGGCGGGCGTCTGGACATTTAGCGCCATTGCCATTCACAGCCTTTTTGAGCTCAAAAACTGGCGCCACATTCTTATAAACGGCGGTTACAGCATAGTATCGCTAACGTTAATGGGCGCAATTATAGGTTTGTGGCGATAAAAAGCCCCGGCACTAACCAAAAATCAAAAAGCACCCATCGAACAATAGGTGCTTTTTAAGGTATAGCGACTGATTATGCCCGATGATGGTCGGCGCGCCATTCTACTACGGCTTTTTTGATCTCGTCCGGGCTTAGGCCCTCTTCAGCCGCCTTATTGGCCAGTTGTACAAATTCTTCATCTGGCGCAAAACGAAGCGCTGTGGTTTGCCTCATGTTGATGCGCTTATCCAGCAACTTGCCGGTAAGTACATAATGGCGCAGGTTCTCTTCGGCGCGGATGGCCCTGTCCTGCGCTTTAAGCGGGAATTGCCTTGTATACCAGAAGAAGAACAACCCACAAGCAAACGAGTCTTCGATCAGTATCGCGCTCACAAAGCCGCCATGATTAGGCAGGTGCCTTAAAGCATTTATCCCAGCTATTATTGTGCCCAAAATGAGCAGCGAACTCAGCACAAAATGATAGCCCGGTATCCAGTGGCGACGGTGGTTAGCGTACGTTTGAGGTGTTTTCATTGTTAAAGGGTTTTGGGTTTTAGCAATCTAATTTAACTATTTTTTATTAATAAAAGAAAGTGACAAATATTCGGCGGGTTTCCGGGTTTTACGAGGAATTGCTCATCGTAAACAAATTAAAACCTGCTTCCTGGCAGGAAGTGAAAACGATAAGGTTAAAATCCGCCGCCTTTCGAAACAAAATGGCCAAAATAAGTGCGCTTTCTTAAAGCTATCCGGAGAACAGTTCCAGGGAAAAGATCAAAGTCGCCGAACCTGAGCACCGGGCGGACACGTCTGGCTCCTGAAAACTGCGGACCACATTGAGGTGAATATCAAGCTGTTTTAAAGTATAGTTAAACCCTGGTTACGGGTTTTGTATTGTAAAGATTATCAGTAAGATAGGCGGATTTTGTTGATAATTTTTTTTGCCGCCGGTATAACTTTTACCTGTCTAAGTACGTAAAAGCCAGTAAGTTTAATTACAAGTTCATAGGTGTAAGGTTAAATTTGACTATACCCCTGCTCAGGCGGGGGTATTTTTAATAAAGAACCTTAGCCTTATGCAAAAAGAGTCACAATATTAACACCCGAGAAAAAAAATAATCATAAGGTTTAAACCTTTTTATCATCCCAAAGTCACATAAGCATTGCAAACATAAACCCCTTTAAAAAAATGAAAACTTTTAAGCTATCTACTATCGCTATCGCACTGATGCTTTTCACCATATCTGCCTGCAAAAAAGACAGTACAAGCATCGCTACAGTAACAACGGATGACGCCGCCGACATTACAGCTGGTGCGTTGGCCGAGAATTCAGGTGGTCTGACAAGTGTAACGGACAATATTGCAACGAACGCTGATGCCGTTGTCGCAAGTGCAACCGGAAAAACTATCAACTCTGTTGGAACAGCCTCTGTTCACCAGGCTTGCGGCACTACCCTCATAGACAGTGCTTCTAATTCAGGTTCGGCAGATTCAGTTTCGTGGAGCTATTTTGTAAAATATAGCCGTACTTTAAACTGTAACACCAGCAATCAGCCTGACAACCTGATTGATAGCCTGCTGTACAATGGCAATTACCATGGCCCCGTGGTTACTTCTTCTAACTCGGGTTCAGCAAAAGTAACAATCGCAGGCTTAACTACGGAAGCAACCAACTATGTCGTGAATGGTGACTACAACCGTACCGGTTCTTTCGATAACAAAGCTTCGGGCAAATCATACAACAGCAACATCGCTATTGTTGTTACTAACGTATTGCTGACCAAGCCCGGCCACAAAATAGTAGGCGGCACAGCCACATTTACTATTTCGGGTAGCACGCCAAAAGGCACATATAGCTTCAGCGGCACAATTACTTTCAATCAGGATAGCACAGCTACTCTGACGGTCACCGGTGGTGGCACTTACACCATCGACCTGCACACAGGTTTCAAGATCAAGCGCTAATAAAATAAGTTATTAGTTAGAGCCGGACAATAAAAATGTCCGGCTTTTTTATTTTCAGAGGAAAAATCCAGGCGTTGCAAAATAAACACTGCGAATAACTGTAATTTTTACAATATTTGTTTCCTCATAAATTTTTGAAATGAAGAATAACCTGTACCGGGAGTTTAAAAACATATTCAATAAAGAAGCCGGGCACGCTTATTTCTCGCCCGGCAGGGTAAATCTTATCGGCGAGCATATCGATTATAATGGCGGCCTGGTAATGCCCTGCGCTATCACCTTTGGCACTTATGTGTTGGCGGCCGCTAACGATGAAGGTGTTTTTCGTTTCAGGAGCCTTAATTTTGAAGATAAACTGGACATTCCCGTTCAGCAGGGCTATCAAAAAACCAAAGAATATTGGTACAATTATCCATTAGGCATCATCGATTATTTTTTGACAGAACATAACCAGGTGAACGGCCTCGACCTGTTGTATTATGGTGATATACCTATCAGTTCCGGCTTATCTTCATCCGCTTCTATTGAAGTTGTGACCGCTTACATGCTGAACGACCTGTTTGAATGCGGTTATTCTAAATTGGAATTGGTGCAATTGAGCAAAGAAGTGGAAAATGTATTTATCGGGGTCGCTTGTGGTATTATGGACCAGTTTGCCGTAGCTTTTGGCGAAAAAGACAAAGCCCTGATGCTGAATTGCGATTCGCTGGAATACAAAGCTGTTGACAGCAATTTGGGCGAATATGTTTTGGCCATTATCAATACCAACAAGCCACGAAAACTGGCCGAATCCAAGTATAACGAACGCGTACAGGAGTGCCAAACTGCGCTGAAAGCTCTGCAGCAGGATCTGGATATCCAAAACCTGTGCGATATTGACAGCAATACATTTAAACAATACCAGCACTTGATCACTGATATGACCGTTCTCAAACGTGCCACGCATGTTATCGAAGAGAACGACCGTGTTAAACTCGCAGCTGAAGCTTTGGCTGCCAGTGATCTCATAGAATTTGGCAAGCTGATGTACGCTTCGCATAATTCGCTCAAAAACCTGTATGAAGTAAGCGGCAAAGAACTGGATACCATAGTAGAATACAGCAAAACAAACCCTGATGTTGCCGGGGCACGCATGACAGGCGCAGGCTTTGGCGGCTGTGCTATTGCGCTGGTAAAAGAAAGCGCGTTTGATAAGTTCAGCAAAGAGGTTATTGCCTGTTACACTTCAAAAATAGGCTATGCACCATCGGTTTACAGTTCGCTCATTGGTGATGGTGTGGGTACGTTAAGGGAAACAGCAAATTTATAGTTGAAACTCTAAACCCTAATTTCTAAATTCTAATTTTGTAATAGTAATCAACTTTACAACAAAACCTTGCGCAAGCTAAAACTCGACGAACTCAACCGCGCCTCAGTTTCTGAATTTAAGGCCCAGGAAAAACTCCCGGTAGTTGTCGTACTTGACAATGTGCGCAGTATGCATAATGTGGGCTCTATCTTCCGTACCTGTGATGGCTTTGCGGTTGAAAAGATGTGCCTTTGTGGTATCACCAGTCAGCCTCCGCACCGCGAGATAGAAAAGACCGCGCTGGGCGCCACACAATCCATCAGCTGGAATTATTATGCTGATCCTTTACAGGCTGTAAACGAGTTGCGCAAAGCAGGCTACATCATCATCGCCATCGAGCAAGCCGAAAAGAGTATCATGCTGAATGAATTTGAGGCCGAACCCGGCAAAAAGTACGCGCTCATCTTCGGCAACGAGGTAAACGGCGTAAGCGATGAGGTAATGAAAAATATCGACGCCTGTATCGAAATTCCGCAGTTCGGCACTAAACACTCCTTTAACATCGTCGTTTCTGCGGGGATAGTGCTGTGGGATCTCTTTTTAAAGATCATCGTTAATTCTTCAAAATGATGGGCGCAAATAAGCAAAAAAGCTATCTCGGACGGAAACTTGATAAGCTATCCCTGAAGTATCATTACTTCCCAAAGGTAAAACCATGTACAACCGGTAAGAGGGGTTTAGAGATCGGCGGGCCAAGCCAGATCTTTAGCAGGAAAGGGTACATCCCAGTTTATTCTGTTGCTGATACGGTAGACGGCTGTAATTTTAGTACTAATACTGTTTGGGAAAATTTGATAACCGAAGGTCATAATTATAATTATGGGGATAAAACATTAGGTTATCAGTATATCAAGGATGCCACAGACCTTGAGGGTATAGATTCAGAAAAGTATGATTTTGTGTTATCAAGCCATAGTCTGGAACATATTGCCAATCCAATAAAAGCGATTGGAGAATGGCTCAGGGTCCTTAAAAAGGGTGGTGTTCTACTTCTAATCGTACCGGACAAGAATTATACGTTTGATCATAACCGGCCCTTTACAACCTTTGAACATTTGATGGATGACTACGATCAGGGCACTACCGAACATGATCTGACACATTTGGATGAAATTCTTTCTTTGCATGATCTGAGCCTCGGTCCTCCTATAGGAACAATGGATCAATTTAGAAAACGCTCCGAGGACAATTATAACAACCGTTGTTTACATCAGCATATATTTGATTTTAAGCTCCTCGAACAAATTTTCAATCTTTTTAACCTGAAAGTCATTTTTAAGAAGGCCAGTTGGCCGTGCCACCTTATTATTATGGGTAAAAAACCATAGTGATTCGGCATAATTTATAGCAATTTTCAATAAGCGGGTTTAAAAGATTTATAGGATATTTATATCAAAATCTTCAGATCGTTTGTGCCATGTCACCGTTAGCCAAAAAACTATTGATCAAACCAGGCAATAAATGGTTATTCTTTAACGCCCCTGGCAACTACTTGTCTCTGCTTGCCCCCCTGCCCGAGGGGGTTACAACCGCTTTTGAAGCCAAAGGTACTTTTGATGGCGTACAGCTATTCGTTAAGAATAGTGATGAACTGGCTGAAAATCTAAAAATAATAGTGCCCGCTTTAAAGCCTGATACCATATTCTGGATCGCGTCACCAAAGAAAAGCTCCGGCATTCAAAGCGACCTGGGGATGATGGGCGACTGGAGCGTGGTAACAAAATACAGTTTGGAGCCGGTTGCCGCCATCGCTGTGGATGAGACCTGGACAGCATCTCGCTTTCGCCCTATCGGTCAATCAAAAGCATCCAACATCGGCGCCGACGAGATCAGGCAGAACGAATACGGCAAATGGATCGATGTGGATAAGAAAACCATCATCCTGCGCGATGACATCAAACAAATCTTAGAACAAAATCCACAAGCATTGGCCAATTACGAAAAGCTCTCCTGGTCCAACCGCAAGGAATACGTTTTGTGGATACTTACTGCCAAGCAGGAAAAGACAAGGGAGGAAAGGTTAGTAAAAATGGTTGAGAAATTGGTTGCGGGGAAGAAGAATCCTGCGGAGAAATGAGATATTGGTTGAAAAATTTAATATTTCATTTAGCGATTATAAAGTTAGTTGAGGGATTGAGCTAATGTTCAATTTTATTTTTGTCTCAATTGATAGCTTATTCAAGTTTTCAATTATCCATTCCGAAAGTTCATTGCCATCAATTGTGATTATATCTAAGTCCTCTGCTACTTTCTTTACTTCTGCACTAATGTTTGCACTGGTTACTAGAACAAACTTATGGTCGTTATATTCTTCACTTTTTTTGATTTCATTTAATTGTGAGATACCCCATTCATTTGTATAACCACTATGATGTTTTACTTGTATAAGGATTTTTGTTTCCTGAAACTTATCTGATTTTACAGCATATACATCGGCATCTCCTAGAAGGAAGGTGGTTTTCGCAAGCACTTCAGATTTATATCCCTCAATTTCAAAAAGCTCCCTAATTAGAAATTCGAGTCCGAGGCCACCTGTCTTTAGGCCAGTTTTTCCAGTTCTAATATTTTGAATTAATTTCTCTCTCAAATTATTTTTAAGCTCGTTCTCTTTTTCTTCAAATTGAGATGTCCATGAGTAACTATCTTTGCTAAATAACGTTTCAATTTCATCCTTAAATTCGTAAAGATCGGAAACGGTAGAACCCCGCACTCTTAATCTCCTTTGCAAAGCTTCTGATAAAGCATCTCTTGGAATTGTTTTAAAGGTGCCAGCGGAAAATAAATACTTAACTTTTCGTTGATTTGACAGGTCGGAATCATATGCTTCTTCGTCATAAATTATTTCATCTTCGGCAATAGCTAAGCGGATTGAATTGTAATATGGAATCATAATTAAATCGCCACCATTTATATTTTGAAATCTACGAACTTGATTAAGTTGTCGTCCTACTACTTGCGGCAATATATCTGATGACGAATAATATTTCTCCTCGACAACTTCTACCAAATCTTCGGTTTGTTCTTTATTAAATAATGTAAAATCTACGTCACTCCAGCCAACAGCAACAACTTGATTATCAAAAAAAATTGAAAAATCATTCTCGGATGAGTTCATAGCTCTAACCATGAAATAATGTTTTTCCATGAGTCAATTAATTAGTTTTGGAAATTTGGATATATAGCCGGCATTTGTCTGTGGATCTTTCCATCAAGCTCGCAACCGCCTTTAGCGTGTTGTACATGGTCAGATACTATTGTAGGGTCATTTGGATTGATATTGAAATTCGCCTTACCCCATTGCTTAAAGAAAAACGCGACATTTTTATTTTCGCAGTGAGATTTTATCGTGTCTATCCATTCTTTCTTTACCGGCCGAGCTTTATTGCCGGATTCGCCTCCGACAATTACCCAATTTATGGAATCGAGGTTTAAATTTTTAATCGGCCCAATTAGCGGTTCGATTGAAAGAAATTTTATATTCGCAGGCGTTTTACATAAATCATTAATGCGATAAGCGTAATCTTGATTTTCAATTGACACGCCCATCCAGATATTGGCCGTCCACTTTAGTCTTGATGAGACTTGAAGCAACCTATCTGAACGTTTAGTAAGTACCTGGTATATATGTTGTGGCGTAGCATTCATTACCGAGAAAACGGCCGCTATAAAGTCTAATGGAACATCAGGATGAAATAGGTCGCTCATGGAATTGACGAATACTATTTTGGGTTTTTTCCATGTAAATGGGATCGATAACGTCTCGGGGTGTGTTCTTACATCAAAACCATCTCTATACTTATTTAAACCCATGGCTTTTAACCTATGGGACATTACTTCCGCATAACAAAACTTACATCCTGGGCTAATTTTATCACAACCTGTCACGGGGTTCCATGTTAATTCCGTCCATTCTATATTGCTTTGAGACATAAGCTTTTTATAATACGTGTTTTATTTCAGAGAATTGCGATCCAAAAAGTGACATCTGCGGATCCTCCTGTTTTTTAGTCTCCTTGAAAATTCCTTTCATAATGTCAGTGGCTACAGCTTTTCTGGTAGAGAACAACAGGTAATAAACCAATTTTTGTCGTTTCAAATCTTTCATATCATATACAATAGTTTGAAGTCGATCTTCAGGCCTATTTATATTATTATTAGCATGCAAAACATTCTTAATATATGTTATGAGGGCGTCTTTGTAGTCGTTATTTGTTTCTTCCAAAAATTTTGCGATTTCCATACCTGTAAAGTCCTCTAATTGCTCGATTGTCTTAAATGCCCCGTCAATTCTTTTACCTTTATATCGCCCGTCGAAAATGCTTTGCGCCAATCCACCTATTCTTATTTGACCATCCACGACATAATTCAAAAGAATATCACGTGCGCCTTTTTTAGTAATTATCTTATCTACAGATTCTTTTTTTAATTCTTTTATGCCACCCGCGTCAACGAAAAGTAAAGCTGGCGAGTATCCGGTAGCATCGATTACATTCCCAATAACATCATTAAAATCATTGTGATATATTTTTATATCGAGGCTATCTTTATATGGCTCGATGAACTTTTCAAGTTCATTGGCGAATTTTGAATTGTATTCTATTAGAATACACTTAGGGCAAATTTGGACATTAAATTTTTCTTCAAGTTGCTTTGTTTTCGCTATTAACTTCTCAATAGCAATTATAGGTGAACCTTTTACTGAATTTAATTTTCCATTTTTATGATACATGCCACGACCTGAAAAACAGTCTATGTAATATGGAGTTTTCCATGCTTGCCACGATTGATTTTTTTGATAGGTAGCGATGATTATATCTGCCCACGCATTTAAATATTTATCTAGTATTTCTAATTTTCTTTCTGTATGCGGCTTTATTTCCCAGTAATCAGACTTAATCATAACAGGATGTTTAGGTATGCTACAAATGCTAATCAAATATACTAAAATAATTAGCGAATATTACGCAACAAAAACAAACCGAGCCGCTCACGCGGCCCGGCTCTCTTTAGGTTTATTAACTGAACTGTATTATTTAGTCCGAAAGTCCGGATGTCGGAAAAGTCCGAAAGATGCATCCGGGAAAAGGTATTATTTCAAATCATTTGCACATCCGCACATTTGCAAATCAAAACACCTGCTCAAACTGGTTCACCGCATCCTTGCTTTCCAGTATCGAGTGTCCCATCAGGAATTCATCTACCTTACGTGCGCACTCACGGCCCTCGGATATCGCCCATACCACCAGTGATTGCCCGCGGCGCATGTCACCGGCTGTAAATACTTTGCTTACATTGGTACGGTAAGCGCCTTCTTTTGCTTTCACGTTTTTGCGCTCGTCCAGGTGAACATTCAGGCTGTTGAGCATTCCTTCATGCTGCGGGTGCAAAAAGCCCATGGCCAGGAATACACGCTGACATTCTATTTCGCGCTCCGAACCCTCCACTTCATTGAATTTGATCGGGCGGCCCATCACATCCAGTTCCCAGCTTACATCGGTCACTTTTAAGGCCCTTAGATTGCCTCTATCATCACCCAAAAACTTCTTGGTATTGATACCCCAATACCGGTCGCAACCTTCTTCGTGGCTGCTGGTGGTTTTCAGCACCATTGGGTAAGTCGGCCACGGCATATGCTGCGTACGCTGCGCCGGCGGCTGCATCATCACTTCAAATTGTTTGATAGATTTTGCACCATGTCTATTTGATGTTCCTACACAATCCGAGCCTGTATCGCCACCACCGATGATTACCACATCCTTGCGTGTCGCCAGTATATCTTCCGCGTCAAAGCCGGTATTGCTTACACGCTTGTTCTGCTGTGTCAAAAAGTCCATCGCGAAGTGGATACCCTTCAGTTCCCTGCCGGGTATGGGCAAATCACGCGGAATGGTTGAACCGCCTGCCAGTACCACAGCATCATTGCTGCGCACCAATTCATCAGCAGGAATATCTTTGCCGACCTCTGCATTGCATTTGAACACCACACCATCCTCTTCCATCAGCTGGATGCGGCGTTCAACCACCCATTTTTCCAGCTTGAAATCAGGGATGCCGTAACGCAGCAAACCACCTGGTTTGTCATCGCGCTCATAAACGGTAACCGCGTGACCCGCTTTGGCCAATTGTGCGGCGGCGGCTAGTCCTGCAGGACCAGAACCAACCACGGCAACTTTCTTTCCTGTTTTGATCAGCGGTGCTGTAGGCTTAACTAAATTCTTCTCGTACGCGATCTCGATGATATGTTTTTCAATTTCCTCGATGGCTACGGGCGGTTTGTTGATGCCCAACACACATGCCGACTCACACGGAGCGGGACATATCCTGCCGGTAAATTCGGGGAAATTATTGGTTGAGGCTAAAATTTTATAGGCTTCCTCCCAGTTCTTCCGATAAACAGCATCGTTAAACTCTGGTATGATATTGCCCAGCGGGCAACCCGAGTGACAGAACGGTATGCCGCAGTTCATGCAGCGCGCCGATTGCTCATTCAGCTTTTGCTCGTTATACAGGCTCTCAAACTCGTTATAGTTTTTTACACGCTCTGCCGGGGACACTTTTTCGGGAAGTTCCCTGTTATATTCTTTAAATCCTGTTGGCTTTCCCATAAAACTTTAACTAACAGTTTGAAATTCTGCTTTTTGTAAAACCTTCTTGTATTCCTGCGGGAACACCTTGATAAACTTGGTCGATGCTTCGTCCCAGTTTTTAAGCAGGTCTTTCGCAACCTTACTTCCGGTCAGGCTTAAATGCTTCTTCAGCAATGCTGTAATCTCTTCGCTGTCCTTTTTCGATATCGGATCGAGGTCAACCATTTCGCGATTGCAGTTATCGGTAAATGAACCGTCTTTGTCGTACACCCAGGCTATACCACCGCTCATACCCGCGGCAAAATTCCGGCCCGTGTTGCCTAATATCAGCGCGCGGCCGCCAGTCATATATTCACAACCGTGATCGCCTACGCCCTCTACTACCGCGGTGGCACCCGAGTTACGTACGGCAAAGCGTTCGCCTGCCATACCGCGGATGAACATCTCTCCTGATGTAGCACCGTAAAGCGCCACGTTGCCGATGATGATATTGTCTTCCGGCGTGAACGTCGCTTCTGCTGACGGATAGATAGCCAATTGCGCGCCTGATAAGCCTTTGCCTACATAGTCGTTGGCTTCACCTTCCAGCTCAAAGGAAATGCCCTTGGTGGTAAAAGCGCCAAAGCTTTGCCCGGCTGAACCTTTAAATTTATAATTAATCGTATTGTCAGGTAAAGCTGCCGAGCCGTATTTCTTCGATATTTCGTTAGATAACAGGGTGCCGATGGTACGGTCTGTGTTTTTCACATCGAATGCTCCGAACACTGGCGTCTTATCTTCAAGCGCCTGTTTGGCGTGTTCAAGCAGCGTCCAGTCCAGTATAGCGTCCATACCATGATCCTGCTTTTCGCTGTTATACAGCGTCATGCCCTTTGGATTATTTACAGGATGCAAGATGCCGCCAAGGTCGATATGCTTCACCTTCCAGTTTTGCAGCCCGTCTTTCACTTTCAGGAACTGTACCCTGCCCACCATCTCGTTGATGGTACGGAAACCCAGTTCAGCCATGATCTCGCGCAGCTCTTCTGCCATAAAGCGGAAAAGGTTTACGATGTGTTCCGGCTTGCCTGTAAATAATTTTCTCAGATCGGGGTCCTGTGTGGCTACACCAACAGGGCAGGTATTCAGATGGCATTTACGCATCATTATACAACCGCCTGCTACGAGAGCAGCAGTGGCAACGCCCCACTCTTCGGCGCCCATTAAGCAGGCGATGGCCAGGTCGCGACCGGTTTTTAATTGCCCGTCCGTTTGCAACACCACACGGCTGCGCAATTTATTGCGAACCAGCGTCTGGTGTGCTTCGGATAAGCCAAGCTCCCATGGTAAACCGGCGTGTTTGATCGAACTAATAGGTGATGCGCCGGTACCGCCGTCGTATCCTGCGATCAGGATCACATCGGCATGCGCTTTGGCAACACCCGCGGCAATCGTTCCAACGCCCGCCTTCGACACCAGTTTCACATTGATGCGTGCAGCACGGTTAGCATTCTTTAAATCGAATATTAATTGAGCTAAGTCTTCAATTGAATAAATATCGTGGTGCGGAGGCGGCGATATTAAACCAACTCCAGGGGTCGAGTGACGCACCCTTGCGATCCAGTCATCGACTTTATGACCGGGCAATTGTCCGCCTTCGCCGGGTTTTGCACCCTGAGCCATTTTGATCTGTAACTCGTCTGCATTGGTGAGGTAGTTTGATGTTACCCCAAAACGTGCCGAGGCCACCTGCTTGATCGCGGAACGCATCGAATCGCCGTTGGGCAGTTTTTCATAACGCAGCTCATCCTCCCCCCCTTCTCCGGTATTGCTTTTGCCGCCAATGCGGTTCATGGCAATGGCTAAAGTACTGTGGGCTTCATGTGAGATCGACCCGAACGACATAGCCCCCGTCGCAAACCGCTTCATGATCTCTTCCACAGGTTCTACCTCCTCCAGCTTAACCGACTCGCGGTGATGCGCGAAATCCAACAAACCGCGTATGGTAAAGTGTTTTTCGCCCTGCTCGTTGATCAGTTTGGCGTAGTTTTTATAGGTGTTGTAATCGTTACTGCGGGTTGCGTGCTGCAACAGGTGCACCGTCTGCGGGTTGAATAAATGTTCCTCGCCCCTGCGCTTCCACTGGTAAATACCGCCATCAGGTAATAGACGGTCCGTCGATTTCGAACCGGAAAAGCCGATCTTATGCTTGCAAAGCGACTCGCGGGCAATTTCGTCTAAACCTAAACCCCCAATACGCGTTACCGCGCCGTCAAAATAACGGTCGACAACATTCTTATTCAAACCCAATATCTCGAACACCTGTGAACCATGATAGGATTGCAGCGTCGAAATACCCATTTTGGAGAATATCTTCAATAAGCCGTCATTAATGGCTTTTACATAGTTTTTCCTTAGTGCCTTGGCATCTAAACCCGTCTCTAAACTGCCGTCATTCTTGATCGCTTCTATTGTCGAAAGCGCCAGGTACGGGTTTATGGCAGTGGCGCCAAACGCTAACAAAGTAGCAAAGTGGTGAACTTCCCAGGCATCGCCGGCTTCCGAAACCAAGCCTACCTCGCCCCGCAGCCCTTTGCGTACTAAATGGTGGTGCACTGCCGAAACTGCCAGCAGCGATGGTATCGGCGCATGTTCTGAATCTATGGCGCGATCTGATAATATCAGTACTTCGAACCCTTCGCCAACTGCGTCTTCGGCGTAGCGGCAAAGTCTTGCTAAACCTTTTTCCATCGAACCGGGCATGCCGTCGGCTACAAAATAAGTTTGCAGCGTTTTGGCGTGGAACATACCGGTATCAATACTTCGCAGCTTTTCGAGGTCGTAGTCGATCAGGATGGGATTTTTCAGCGCCACGCAATGGCAATGCATTTTATCCTCATCCAGCAGGTTGCCGTTGTTACCTATAAAGGTCGCCAAACTCATTACCAAACGCTCGCGTATCGGGTCGATAGGCGGATTGGTTACCTGCGCAAAGAATTGTTTGAAATAGCTCGACAAATGCTGCGGCTTATCCGACAACACTGCCAACGGCACATCGGTACCCATCGAGCCTACCGGTTCTTTGCCATCCAAAGCCATCGGCTTGATGAGGGTATCGATATCCTCGCGGGTATAACCAAATACCTGCTGGTAGCGGAAAACGGCGTCGGGTGCGAGTGGCGCGAAAGCCAAACGCGGCTCGGCGAGGTCCTCTAATTTTATCTTATAATTTTCGAGCCAGGCGCCATAAGGCTGACGCGAAGCTATTTGGTGTTTGATCTCGTCATCGGTAATGATCTTGCCCTTTTGCGTATCGATCAGCAGCATTTTACCCGGCTGCAGACGGCCCTTGCGCAATACATTAGCGGGATCAAGCTGTAAAACGCCTGCTTCCGACGCGGCTATTGCCCTGCCGTCCTTAGTGATCACATAGCGCAGCGGGCGCAGACCGTTACGATCGAGCAGGGCGCCGATCAGTTTACCGTCGGTAAAGGTAAGCGCCGCCGGACCGTCCCAGGGTTCCATCAAAGTGGCGTGGTATTCGTAGAACGCCTTCTTGATGGGGTCCATCTGCTCGTTGCCATCCCATGCTTCGGGCACCAGCATCATCATTACGTGGGGCAATGAGCGGCCCGAGTGCAACAACACTTCAATAATATTATCCAAACATGCCGAGTCCGACTGATTGTTATCAATAACCGGGAGCAGCATTTCCATTTCTTCCTGTGAGAAATACGACGAGGCAAACGACCGTACGCCCGAATAAAACCAATTGAGGTTACCTGTGAGCGTATTGATCTCGCCATTATGCGCCATCAAGCGGAATGGCTGTGCCAGTTTCCATGACGGGAATGTGTTGGTCGAGAAGCGGCTGTGTATCATTGCCAGGCCCGAGTTCATACGCGGGTCGCGCAGATCGGCAAAATACTGGCGCAACTGGTAAGTGGTCAGCTGACCTTTATATACAATGGTCTTGCACGAAAGCGAAGTGAAGTAAAAATGTTCGCCCGCTCCCTGTATGGTTTCAACAATGGTTTTATTGATGTAACGGCGCAGCACATAAAGCTTGCGCTCAAAGTCATCAGCATTGGTAATACGCTGCGGCCTTAGGATAAACAACTGTTCAACATCGGGTTCCGCTTGCCGTGCTGTTTCGCCAATTACTGATGAATCAACGTTAAGCTTGCGGTAGCCCAGTTTCTGCATGCCCAATTTTTCAATCGCATTAGCGATCACCATTCGGCAGGCTTTTTTCAGCGAAGCATCTTTAGGCAGAAAAATCATCCCCACGCCGTACTCTCCCGGTTCAGGCAGGCTGATCTCCAGGTTTGAGCATTCTTCCATTAAAAATTCGTGGGGTAATTGTATTAGAATACCCGCGCCATCGCCGGTTTCAGGATCACAACCGCAAGCGCCGCGGTGTTCCATATTCTCCAGCATGGTCAGCGCATCATCTATGATCTGGTTGGTTTTATGGCCGTTAATATTGGCTATAAAACCTGTTCCGCATGAGTCGTGTTCAAATTCAGGCCTGTACAGGCCCTGCTGGGGACAATCCGTTTGATCCATCTTAATCCTCTATTCTTCTCTATTTATAATAGGTGCTAATCACGAAATTACGAATTATATATCTTTTTTATAATATATTCAGTAATTTTTCCGATTATGTTAAAAAATGTCATACCCTAACTTTGTATTTTATCAATATAGCAATAAATTAATTAAAATTATATCATTTTCATAATTGGATATGTATAACTCCGTGTCCTCTGTGAAAACCTCAGCGGCCTCTGTGGTTAATTCCGGCGGTTAGTTTAACCACAGAGAACGCAAAGAAGGCACAGAGATTCACAGAGTATATATTTTTAAACAGCTTCTACGGAAATGCTACCTTTGCGCCAATGGACACCACTGCTAAAAACAAAGCCGTTTTTTTGGACCGCGACGGGGTACTGAATAAGGAAATGGGCGATTATGTGTGCCGGATAGAAGATTTTCATGTATTGGAATACAATATTCCAGCGTTGAAAAAGCTACAGGACAAGGGCTACCTCCTGTTAGTGGCCACCAACCAGGGCGGCCTGGCCAAGGGCTGGTACAGTGAAGAAGATCTTGCGAAGATGCATGCGAAGCTCAGAAGTATCTTTAAGGAACAAGGCGTAGAAATAACTGATATTTTCTATTGCCCGCACCACCCGGACTATACCGGCGATTGTGATTGCCGCAAACCAAAACCGGGTTTATTGCTGCAGGGAATAGCTAAATATAATATCGACCCGGCTAAATCCTACTTTATCGGCGACCGTGAACGGGACGTAGAGGCCGGGGCAGCGGCTGGTGTAAAGGGCATATTGATTGACAGCGATCAGCCGATTAGTGAGGTATTGGATTTGATTGAGTGAGTTCAGTTGAACTGGTTGCAGCAGTTATATTAGTTGAAGTGGTTAGAATCTGCTAAATTTAAAACTATTACAACCAATACAACCAATACAACCTTTACAACCAATACAACTTCTACAAATAAATGAAAATAAACAAATACCTAACCAACCTCGATTCATTCATCTTTGCCTGTATAGGCTTCTATGCCATTTATTTATTTACCTCTTACAGCGGCGTGGGCCTTTCGCCCGACTCGCTGATGTATGCCAGCGCCGCGGATAGTTTCCAGGCACATGGCAATATGATCACTTTTACCGGTGGACCGATCACCTTTTTCCCGGTGTTTTATCCTTTCTTTTTAGGCATCATCCAGTTTTTTTCAAGGGTCAACTCCACCGAAGCCGGGGCGATGATCAATTGTTTCCTGTTTGCTGCGGTGGTATTCACGAGCGGCTGGATCATGGAAAAATTCATTTCGCATTCGCGCATTTATAAGTGGCTGATATTGATTGCCATTATATTAAGCCCCGCATTGCTGGAGGTATACTCCTTCCTTTGGTCCGAGACCCTATTTATACTGGAGGTGCTGTTCTTCATCATCGCCTTCTGGAAATACTGGCATACCCACAGCATCAAAGCATTGGTTGTCGTGGCGCTTATCGCCGCTATCAGCTGTATAACGCGCTATGCGGGAATAACCGTAGTAGGCACCGGGGGATTGCTTTTATTGATCGACAATGAAATTCCCGTTCGCAAAAAAATTGAGCATATACTTATATACGGCATCATTTCCATTTCGCTGCTGTCGGCCAACCTGCTGCTTAACAGGCTTACGACCGGACTAAGCACCGGTACCCGCGAACCTTCTGTAACCTCTTTCCCGCAGAATTTGCATTATGTTGGTACGGTGATCAACGACTGGGGCGCACTGAGTGACAAGGCCGATGCTTATGCGGTGCTGATAACCTCAGTGATCATGCTTTCGCTGATCGGGGTACTGGCATGGAAAACCTTTAAACACCGCATCAACAGTTACGAGAATATCGTGATCGCTTTTGCCGTTGTTTACGGGTTGTTTATTCCCCTATGGGCGACCTTTTCGCGGTTCGAGACCATCAATAGCCGCCTGTATTCGCCTATGTTCATCCCGTTGCTCATAGCATGCACCAGCTGGGTGCCTGATGTTTTGAAGGATATACATCGTAAAGTCTGGAAATATTCCCTTGCCGGGGTTGCCATTATCGCCATGCTGCTGTTTAACTACGCGACCGCCCAAGTGGATTACCAGCGCTGGGACGATGAGAATGATTACGGCGTGCCCGGCTACAGTGACGACAGCTGGAACAAGTCGGAATTTGCCCCTTACCTGAAAAGCCACAAAGGAATGTTCAGGAAGGATATTCCGATCTATTCTGATGCCAACGAGGCGGTTTATTTGTTCACGGGTATGTCATCCCAACTGGTTCCGCATAAGTTCTTCCAGAATGACGTCAATAAATTCTACGCACAAAAGAAATTCTATCTCATCTGGTTCGATTCCCTATACAATAGTGAATTGATCAACCTGAAGGATATCATGGCGCACAAGAAACTGGTGAAGATCGGTGGGGCGAAGGAGGGGTCAGTTTATATGAGTGATGAAAAGTAAATTAATCAATATACTTGCATTGGTTATAGCGGTATCGCTTTGCAATACTGGATTTGCGCAGGATCGCCCTAAACAGGTTGACACGCTCGTAAAGAACTTGCAAAAAAGAGGAATTGATACAATTCTGATTTATATGCAAGGCGCGGTATGGCATTATCTTACTAAACCTGTTACAGCTGGCCAGCCGAGCTGCCATTGTTCGTTTGGTAATTTGATATACAGCGTAAACGTGATTTACAAGGATCATGGAAAAGTCTACAAATTGGATTATGCCTGCTGTAAAGAGACCGATACTGTAAAACTTCAAAGCTCAGTTAGTATTCCATATTTTCTTGTGCAGAAGAAAGCGCTGAGAGTGCCTAAAACACATTCCTTGCAACAATTCAGAAGGGATGAAATGTTAATACCTACCGACTACCCTTTTGAAGATGTTGAGTTAATTACTTCGAAAAAGGACTTCTATTTTGAACTCGATTCTTACCAATCTACAGATGGTTACAAAATCTGGAAAAAATATCCCTGGATAAACAAGCAAATAAGACTTATCAAACTGATCAGGCGAGATCTTAATATAGATAAGCAATAATTACATATGAAACTTTCAACAAAATCAACAGCTTTTTATATAATTTAAACTTAACACTTGCTTTTATTAAATAAGTTTTATATTTGCAGCACTTCATCTATAGCTTAACTATACAAAATGAACGGTTACAGGCTACATCATCTTCAACTGCACCATCGCCACCAGGCGATAAGATAATGTATTGTTTCTACGTGAAATAACCTCCTCCGTTCCATTATAGTTAAATAGAAAATTTGTGAAAACACTCAAAATAGCCATCCAGAAATCGGGAAGGCTCAACGAAAAATCAGTTGAATTACTGAAAAACTGCGGCCTCAATTTCGAAAATTATAAAAGTTCGCTGATATCCCCTGTTTCTAATTTCCCGCTCGAAATATTGTTCCTGCGCGACGATGACATCCCCGAATATGTTCAGGACGGCATCGCCGACCTGGGTATCGTTGGCGAAAACGTAATACAGGAAACCGAGGTAAAAGTAAGCTACCTCCAAAAATTAGGGTTCGGCAGATGCTCCTTAAAAATTGCAGTTCCCAACACTGTGCCTATTAAAAGTCTTGATGAATTAAACGGCCAATCTATAGCCACCACCTACCCGGTTATATTGGGCAAATTCTTAAAAGAAAAAGGCATTAAAGCTGATATCCGCACCATATCGGGCTCAGTTGAAATTTCACCGGGCCTTGGACTGGCCCACGCTATATGCGACCTGGTATCCACAGGCGGCACCTTGAAAAGCAACGGCTTAAAGCCTTTTGCCGAGGTAATGTCGTCCGAAGCGGTACTGATCGGCCGCAAAGGCAGCGAGAAAGAAGAATTGATCAAAGAATTGATCCAGCGGGTACAATCAGTACTGCGCGCCAAGGAAACCAAGTACGTGGTACTGAATGTGGAGAAGAAAAACTTAATCGCAATAGCCAAATTGCTGCCCGGTATAAAAAGCCCTACCGTAGTGCCGTTGGCCGAAGAGGGCTGGGTTGCTGTTCACACGGTAATACCTGAGCGCGATTTTTGGGAAAGAATAAGCCAGTTGAAACAGGCCGGCGCGCAGGGCATTGTGGTAATGCCGATAGAGAAGATCATACTGTAAGAAGAGGCGGGTGAGGTCATGAAAACATACAATTATTCAGACTTAAGCAAAGCAGATATCCAAAAACTGGTACAGCGTAATGTTGATCCGGGAGATGAGATACGCGCCGTAGTGGAAGATATTATACAAAACGTCCGACTTAACGGTGATAGGGCATTGTTTGAATATGCTGCTAAGTTTGATCAAGTCGAATTAAGAAAATTGGCTATTGAAAAGGATGAACTGGCTGAATTAGCCTCTACCCTATTGCCAGAACAAAAACAAG
>Ga0207064_1021_pt1 | contig 30789 bp, 20 predicted proteins | sample Alteio_BWMinCont_26_FD_153488 | JGI IMG/M metagenome (GOLD analysis project Ga0207064, IMG submission 153488) | Enriched cells from forest soil in Barre Woods Harvard Forest LTER site, Petersham, Massachusetts, United States -... | ecosystem: Environmental > Terrestrial > Soil > Temperate forest >...
GATGCGATTGCGCAATACCTGCAAATAGATCGCGCACATCGCGCAATCACGTCGCTGCCATTTCAATATTCCTACGGCATGTCGGTCATAAACTCCCATCTGGCAGCCGGCGCTTCGCTCCTGCTGACCGATGAATCAGTGGTCAGCGACAAATTTTGGAAATTCTTTGCCAGCCACTCAGGTACGAATTTTGCAGCGGTCCCCTATACGTTTGAGCTTTTGGAGCGCCGCGGCTTCCGCGAGATGCAGATTCCGTCACTGCAATCCGTAACACAAGCAGGCGGCCGGCTTCCGCCAGATCTAGCTTTGACTTATGGGCGGTGGGCGCGGGAACGCAACGTTCGACTTTTCATCATGTACGGCCAAACCGAAGCGGCACCGCGAATGGCGTATTTGCCGCCGGAGTCACTCCTGGAGTTTCCGGAGTGCATCGGCCGTCCCATTCCCGGGGGGCAAATTCGACTGGTCGACGAAAGTGGCAGCGAAGTGACTGCCCCCAATCAGATCGGCGAGTTGGTTTATCGCGGTCCCAATGTAATGCTCGGCTACGCAAGAGCTCGCAGTGATCTCGCCAAGGGCGCTGAACTCAGCGAGCTCCACACCGGCGATATTGGGTGTAGGAATGAAGCCGGACTATATCGCATCACCGGTCGCAAGAGCCGGTTCGCAAAGCCGATGGGTTTGCGCATCGGCTTGGACGAGGTCGAACACTTTCTCGCGCAGAGAGGTGTCAACGCCATCGCCGTTGGCGACGATCAAAAAATCGCGATCTGCTTTACGACACCACAAGAAAATGATGCCATCGGCGAGGCTGTAGCAGAGCGCTTTGCGCTTGCGCGGTCTGCAATTGCGCTGAAGCAGATGGAGAGCTTTCCGCAGCTTCCCAGCGGCAAAGTCGACCATGCAGCGCTCGCACGCGCTGCTTTGGCGCCGAGTGTGCGTCAAAACAAAAGCGAGAGTTCGGCAGTCTTGGCCTCAGAGTCCAAGAGGACGCTTCGCGAAGAGATTCAGTGGCTGCTCGGCATTCGGTTGGTGCAAGACGGTGACAGCTTTTCCGACCTGGGAGGCGATTCGCTCTCCTATGTCGATGTCTCGCTCGCCATTGAAAAGCATCTTGGCTACCTCCCTGACGGCTGGGAGTCGCTGACGATTGCCGAACTGGAGCGGCTGACGGCGCGCCCTTCGCCCACAACTGAGCTGAGCACGGACATTGTCTTGCGCGCCTTGGCCATTTGCGGCGTCCTTGCGGGGCACGTGCTTCAGCGTACCTTGCCGGTGGAGGGCGGGGCATTTGTGCTGCTCATGCTCGCGGGCCATTCGTTGGCGCGCTTCCAGCGCGAGCGACTCTATGTGGGCTCGCTTTGGCCAATCTTTCGTACCTACATTGCAAATATCTTTTTGCCTTACTACGTCGTAATGCTGGCCATGTCGGCGGCGCGACACCATCTGGACGTGCCGCAAGCCTTCTTCTTCAGCACGCTTAATTCCAACTCCGATCCCGTCGCAGTTTATTGGTTCATGGAGGTGCTGGCTTACAGCGTCGTATTGATGGCTCTGCCGTTTTCGGTTCCGTCCCTCCGCGCCTGGATGAGAGACAATTCATTTCTAGGCAGCTTTGCGGCCCTTTTTCTCGCCTCGCTGCTCAAGGTCTCAGACAGAGTCTTCGACTGGAGCGGGCTCGACCTTGCCTTGTCGTTTCCCGCGACGTTCGTCTACTTTGTGCTGGGCTGGACCATGTACTTTGCTAACTCGCGCGCCCAAAAAATCGCACTGTCGGCGTTCGCGCTTGGCCTGGGCGTCTTTCATTTTCTTCTACCGTTTCACTTCAATAGCCGCGGGTTGTGGGTGTTTTTTGGAGCGCTGGCGGTCCTTTGGACGAAGCGCATTCCCGTCCCGAACTATTTGCGGGGAGTGATCAGCGCCATCGCAGCAGCAACCTTCTATATCTATCTCATGCAGCTGGTTCCGATACATTTCCTGCGCCCAAGTCTTCCGCTCTGGATGAGTTTGCCCCTCGTTCTGATTTCATGCACTGCGCTTGGGGTTGGATCATTCTGGCTCGTGCGGACGCTGAACCGGCTTATTGGACAACGATTTTCGCTCAAGGAATGGATCGCTGACGCAGCGGAGTGAGCTGCGGTCGCGTGTAGGGCGGCCGGATGTGTGGGTTCACGCCAGCGCGCCCTTGAATTTATTTGGCTTTTTGACTTCGTTTTCCGGATTTGAACTTTCCGCCGATCGCGGACGACGGCCGAAGACGTTTCATGAGTTCTCTGGTCAACCGAACTCCAACGCCCCCATTTGCGTCCTCATAGATTAGAACAACTCCGGCAGCAGTAAAGGCAGATTCTATACTTTCGAGTGTCCCGGATTTTGCCTCTCGTCCTGATTCGTACCTTGAAATGGTGTTGAGGTTTACTTTCGCTTTATCCGCCAATTCTTGGAGCGACCAACCGAGTGCCGCTCGCGCCATGCGCACGTGCAACGGCACCATCATGGCTTGACGACCATTTGTTTTTGAAGTAGAAAATATCTACTTACATGCATATATATTATGGTCATATGGTGAACAAACCCATGATGAAAGACGATAATATTCTTCGTACCGAAGTCTCTCACTACCTGATTCTGGGCGACACCCTCAAAGAGCGCTACGGCGAACTGGACGACGAGACCCTGAAAGATACGCTCGAGGGAATCTCCGACCTCCCCGAGGCGGTTGCCGCGGTCATCCGTTCCAGCCTGGACGACGAGGCCTACATTCTGGGGCTGAAGAGCCGGCTGGAGGATCTGCAGGCCCGGTTGGCTCGCCTGCGGGACCGCTATGAGAAGAAGCGGGCTTTGGCTCGCTGGGCCATGGTCGAAGCCGATCTCGACAAGGTCGTGTGCGACGACCTCTCGGTTGGCCTGCGCAAGGGCGGCGAGAAGCTGGAGGTCATCGACGAGGGGCGTGTACCCGCCGAGTTCTTTGTGCCCCAATCACCCAAGCTGGACCGAAAGGGCCTTACCGAGGCGCTGAAGCGCGGCGAGATGGTCAATGGCGCCCTGCTGGTCATGGCAGAACCAACGATTTCGGTGAGGGTCAGATGAGCGGCTTTTCTCCAGCCCAGCTGAAAAAGCTTACCAGCAAGCTCGACCGCGTCCACGTCCAGAAGCGTACCGTTGAGGGCAAGAGCATCGACTATATCGAGGGCTGGTTTGCCCTCAGCGAGGCCAATGCGATCTTTGGCTTTGCCAACTGGGATCGCGAGACGGTCCACTTTGAACGACTGTTCGAGCGCAGCCGCGGCGAGATGACCACCTGTTCCTACTCGGCGCGGGTGCGTGTCCGGGTCAGGGCGGGGAACCAGACTATTTCGCGCGAAGGTACGGGCTGCGGCACGGCGTCAGTCCGCAACGCGGCCGATGCCCATGAGCGCGCCATCAAGGCTGCCGAGACCGATGCCACCAAGCGGGCGCTGGCGACCTTCGGCAACCGCTTCGGACTTTGTCTCTATGACAAGGACCAGGCTGGCGTCAGCGAGCCGGTCTGTCGCTCTCTGGAGATCCTCTGCCCGGACGGTCAGGTCTTTGCCGCAAGTCTCTCGCCCGAAGGCTTCTGCACCGCTCTGCGCAAGATCATCGAGAGCACAACCGATACGACCGAACTCGCGGCCTGGAAGGAGCGCAACGCCCCAGCCATCACCCGTCTGCGCGCCCTCGCACCTGAGCTCAAGACCCAGCGCGATGAACACTATGCTGACGTGCTGGAGCGACTATTCCAGGCAAGGCTGGCGGTGCCGGTTGCCACGGCTGATTCAGAGGCCGCCAACGAACAGACTGCTCCAGTGGCCGCCGAGGTTGCCGAGCAGACTCAATCCTCCCCGTTTCCACTGGCGCCCTCTCGCATCGCTTACGGACCCCGCATCGATAAGGCGGCTCTCACCTTCAAAACCGCCCGGCGTCTGCGCGACAAGGCGCATCTGCGCCGCGTCGCTGGCCTACCCTGTCTGGTCTGCGGCCGACAACCCAGCCACGCTCACCACGTTCGCTATGCTCAGCCCCACGGTCTCGGCCAGAAGGTCAGCGATGAGTTCGTCGTACCTCTCTGCTTCCTGCATCATCGTGAACTGCACGCCGCCGGCTCGGAGCGGGATTGGTGGCACAGGCAAGGGCTTGATGCTCTGCCGATTGCCGCGCGGTTCTGGGCGGAGAGCAGCGACAAGCGCGCAGCTGTCTCACGTAGCGATGACCAAACCGAGTCTGATCGCATCACCACTGCGTCGACGCCCTGATGAATTTTGATCACTTCAGAGGTTGGCCCAGGCAGGACCCGACAGATTTCAGTAAAGATTCACAGATTTTACATCGCCATCGCGCGGACGGTGATCTTGTGCGTCGCAGGAGGAACGTCGTGAACCTAGTGAGGATTCTTGCTATGGATACTAACGTTGACGACTCCCGCAAACACCCCAAACGGAAATCGGGACCAAAGACCGCCCTCGGCAAAAGTCGAACCCGATTCAATGCGGTAAAAGACGGCGTCTATTCAACGCAGCGTTTGCTGCCGGGGGAGGATGAGGCGGAATACAAGCGCATGTCAGCCGACTTGTTCGAGGAGAACAAGCCGGCGACCGTCATGGAGCGTACGCTGGTCGAGCTGATGGTTGGCAACAAGTGGCGCATTAGACGCATCGACCGGGCCGAAGCCGCCTACTTCGCTGAAATCCGAAAATCGTTGTTGGCGCGCACGCTGCAGTACATGAGCGGTCGTGAATTCGAGATTGCAAAGACCATAATCGATGACAAAGAATTGTTGCGCGCCGGGGCGAGAGCGCGAGACGGTTGGCGGCTTGAACACGTTCTCGCCGGCTATGGGCGCGTCAAATTTGACGACGATGCAGAAAAAGAGGCTCCGCTTTCGAAGGAGGAGACCGACGCGCTTTTGAAGTCGGTAGTGCAAAAACTTGAGGAAGCTGATGATCTCGACAAAGTCTTGCTCGAAGGCATGGCCTCGCCGGACAAGACGCTCGGCTACACCACACTCGAAGCTGCGCGGCGAGCAGAGACGCGCGATTTGACTCGCAATTACGGAATTTTGCTCCAACTTCAGGAACGGCGACGAACGATGGAAGCGACTGCACCTGTCAGAGAAACAGGTCTGACAGGCATTGCTCCCCAAAACTAGTATGCGTCAGTAAGCCGACAGTGAGGCGCAGCGAGCGGCTCCACCTCGGATACCATTTGGCGGCTGCTGCCGAACATCTCGAAGCAGAGTATTTGTGCGCGTGATGTCCGAGACGCGCGCCGCGGCGGCGGAGAAACTACGCCTGACAGCAACCACCGCATTCGCGCGACATGGTCTCGTGAGCGTGAACAGCTTCTTACCTCTCGTCAGCAAACGTAAACGGAGTCTCGATTGCCGCAGCCCTCAAAGTCTTCAAAACGATTGTCGTTAGAGCGGCATTTTCTTCCGACGACGCATGGCGACCGCACCGGCCAGGCCAGCGCCGAACAGCGAGAGCGTAATGGGTTCAGGGACGTTGACGTTCTCTGTGCCCGGCGCGAGCTTAGCGTCAACACGTAGTCCGGTCGGATTTCCTGACGACTGGCCATAGTTTTGCACCAGGAAGTCGAGTGTATTGGTCCCAAGGACAAATCCTGCGGTGATCGGATTGATAAGCGTCCAGGAATCGAACGGGGTGTAGTTCGACGGCCCGCTGCAATTGGTCATGGCGTTGCCGGTTGAAACGCCATTCAGGAGAATATCCAGGCCACAATTGTCAGTGGCCCATTCTCCGCTGATCACCGTGGTCAAAAGGTTTGTCGTCGGATCGAGCGTGAAGGTTGTTTGGTAGTCGTAGAATCCGTCGGCGGACGGATCGACGCTTTGAGCACCGACTGTTGGATTTATCCATGCCGAAAACGAATCGTTGGCTTGAGGGATCCAAAATCCGTTTTGAGGAAACACGCCGTCATTGTTGACGGCATAGGTTGGCGAACCGGAATAGCTGGGCGATGAGCTCGGATGCGATGAGACCGTGTAATGCGTGTCGAGCGCGCCGTTGGACAGGGGATTTCCAAGATTGTCGACGCCCGTATTGTAGAGCTGTCCCGCATAACCTGCGGTGGAGCTGGTGCAGAGGGCGGCAGCCGCAATGGCCGCAGCGACCATTGATGTGCTTGTGCTCAACTTCTTGAAAACTGACACTGACAAATCTCCCTTAGTGCACTGACGGCGGCGAGCGCTCAGACTCAAGTCGCCTAAACAATATACAATTTAACGCTCATCTGAACGGAACAAACAGCGCAGGCATCGTTTGTGGTTAATAGCGAGAGGACCGCTACGGGATGTCATACCGGTTCAATGCGCAAAGGAGCGCACGCTTGCCGAGGCGGGCGTGTTGGTCAAATCGGGCCTATCCAGGAGGCTCGCTAAGGACCTAGGCGATGCCGGTTCATCGCTGCTCAGGCAGGTCGAACACTCGATCTTGCGCAGCATGCTCGCCAATGCTGATGCAGTTGAAGAAAGATCGAAGGGACACTCCAGAGTGAACCGCGGCGAGAAGGGCGGCCAGCATCTCACATGTGTTCGTTAACGGCGATGGAAAAGGGGATGGCATACCACCCTCTCTGCTTCCTGTTTTGGCCTGTATAGTCTTTGTGTACTGGGTTGCGAACTGCGCGAGGGCGCCTGTGACATGACGATGCAGCAAGCAAGTTTGCCCAGCCAGATCTGGCATTGCCTGCACTGCCGAGCCGCATTGAGCTCGGACGCCCTTGGGCTACGCTGTCCTGCGTGCTCCAGGCAGTATCCAGTGATCGCCGGCGTCCCAATTCTAGTCCGTGATCCCGTAGGATATTTGCGCTCCGAGCTGGGTTCTCTCGATCATGCTTTCCTGGACGCGGAACGGAGAAAAAAGTGGCTCGAAAAAGTTGGGCGCGAGCTGGAATTGCCTAACATCACGCTCGACCGGCATCGAGACGTCGCAGATGTTCAGTCTGCTCGGCTCGAAATGTTTCGGTCCCTTCTCGAACCGGCTCGTAAAGTACTCGAGACGCTCGGCGACGCACCGGGAGAATCGCCCGGCGTACGGCGCAAGGGATGGACTCTTGAAAGCCTCATCCCCTATCTCTTGCGCGATTGGACGAACACATCCGAACTCGAAACTACGACTTCGCTCGTCGGCGACGCGGTCAAGCGTCAGTTCCCCGATGTTTCGGCAAAGTCGCTGGCGTTCGCGGCGTGTGGTGCTGGCGGACTACTGAAAAACCTCTCGACGGGTTTCGCGCGCGTTTTTGGCTTCGACTTGACTCTTCCCGTATTGGTGGCTGCGCGTCACCTGCTTGATGGCGAGACCCTTGAATTGGCGATGCCGCGCTCCTCTAGCGAGACCGGTTCGATATCCTTGCGCGGACGCCAAGCTCTTCCGTCCGACCCGCAAATCGAACTACTTGCCATGGACGTGTTCCACACAGCCTTTCCCGATGAATCGATCGACTGTCTGGTGACCGCCTATCTGATCGATCTTGTCCCAGATCCGCGAAGACTGGCCGCGGAGATCTGGCGAATTCTTTCGGTCGGCGGGATTTGGATCAACTTTGGACCAAGTGGGCGGCAAGACGCTCTGTGGCGCTTCGACCAACCCGAAACCAGAGCCATTTTTGAAGCAGCCGGGTTTGGTATCGAGCAGAGCGAGGCCCATCGTTCGACCCTTCTCGATCTGAGCCGCGACATTCCTTCCTGGAACTTCCGCAACGAGATTTGTTACCTCACGACGGCTAAAAAGACCGGGAGAAGTATCAGATCAAAAAAGATAGCCCCGCCCACCGCGGCCGACTCTTCAAAGATCATCCCGCAACATTTTCCCGGCGCCTATCTCATCGAGCGACAGAGCCTCGGTCAGGATCGGACCTGCACACTTGTCTATCGCTATGAGAATATTCCATCTCACGTCGAAAACGTAGAGGTCGGCACAGATACGGCACAAATACTCGAGCTCGTCGACGGACAAAGAAGCGTGGGCGAAATTGTGCGCATCCTCGAGCAGAGTGAGCCTGTTCGACACGCCGACGAAACTCTTCACGCGTTTGCATCCTATTTCGCGCAAGGTTTGCTGACGTGGCGCGTGCGCGGTCAGTAAGGCAAAAGGTAGAACCCGGTCATTGGTTAACCCCTTATTTTCAGTTTCGGAAATCCATCGTCGCACCTAAAAAACGCCAGAACAGAGTCGCGTGCAGCAAGTTTAACTAGGGCAGGTGCCATTGACCTCGATTCCGGAAGTCGAGACCGATGGACTGACTCGAAGGAGTCGAATGAACCTCATCTCGACAAAATGGGATCAAAAACGAGTTCTTCTCGTATGGTTTTGCAATACTCATGTAATTCCGCCGTTTCGCTTGTCGCAGCGGCAAGTGACCATCGGAGTACCAGAGCCCGGTTATACACATCTGCCGCATCTCGATGCCGTGCTACCCAAGGCTGGGAGATATGATTTGGCAGAGGAGTTACGAGTTGCCGGAATAGACAAGTCCTTCGACCTTGTCGTGGTATGGACGGACGCATCGAGAAGAAATTCCCCCATAAATCTCGACGCCTTTGACTGCCCCAAGATTCTTTGCGTGGGCGACACGCATCATATGAACAAACCGCTGCAATTCTTGCTAAACTACACGCGCCAGGTCCGTTACGATGCCATCGTGCTAACTCACACTCGCCAACACTTGCACTGGTTTGTGGAAGCTGGGCACGACAGGTGCGCTTGGATTCCCGCACTCAGCGTCGCTCACATTGCCACGCCTTTGACGGAAAGCCGGGAGGCCAGCGTTGCCTTTTTGGGTCAGGCGGGAAATTTGCATCCATTTCGCTCACGCCTGTTGCAGGCCATCAAATCCGCCAATATCCCGCTGCGGGCTCAGCGTGGGGCTCGTGAAATTGGCGCAACGCTCTATTCGACCTCGGTGCTGTCATTCAATGCCAGTTTAAACGCTGACCTCAACATGAGAATTTTCGAGGTTATGTCGGCTGCCGGTTGCCTCGTCACCGATCGGCTCAGCCCCTATTCCGGCCTTGCTGAACTGTTCGATGAGGGCCGCGAAATGCTCTGCTATGGCGGGGTCGAGGAGTTGCTGGAGACGATTCAACGCTTCCTGGCCGATCCGAAACTCGCTTTTGAGATCGCCAAGGCCGGACATCGCCGCTACATCTCTCAATACTTGCCGACCCTGCAACGTGACGTCCTATTCAATTGGGTGTTTCGCGGGCAACTCGAACCGCGCTATCGCGCCGACGCCGATGTTCGGACCAGCCTTGAAGTTATGCCGACAGCCTTCGCCGATCGAGTTGAGCTGTACGAAGCGATGCAGGAGCTTCACCGCGTTGAAGAACGGCCGCGCATACTGGTTTCCTCCCGCGTCACGCCACGAGTTCTTTCGGACGCCGCGGACCTGCCACGTCTTCAGATCGCGCGGCTTTGCGACAGGCCCGAGCAGCGAGAACCGGCGGACGGCACAGCCTGTCTCTCCAGAGAACAAGCCGCTCAGCACTCGTGGGATTTCCTGCTAGTTGCTCCTGGCGAGAACGCTCCCGCCGGTATTGACGCAAAGCGAACGGGCTTTGTGGCAAAAAACCTGATGATTGACACCTGAGATTTTGGTGCTTGCGTGACTTGCAGCGTTCACAGCGGAGTCAGGTGCGTCGTTCGCCAAACGCAAAGAATTTGAGAAAGCCAAAGTAAGTTCAACTTTGCTTTATTTGGTCCACGCGCAACGCCGCCCCGAGCTATCGCAAAACTCGAAATTGTCCGATGATTGGTTGCCAAACAAGAGAGGGCTCGGGTCGAGAGTGCGTGATATGAGAACTATAAAGTTGCGATCGGCAAAGCGGATTCTGGTTACGGGCGGAGCAGGGTTCATCGGCTCGCATTTGTGTACTCGGCTGCTCGAACTGGGAAATGAGGTGTTATGCGTCGACAACTATTTTACCGGGCAGCGCTCGAATGTTGCGGTATTACTCGAGAACTCGCGGTTTGAATTGCTGCGCCACGATGTGACGTTTCCTCTCTATGTCGAGGTAGATGAAATTTACAATCTAGCTTGTCCAGCCAGCCCAATTTATTATCAGCTTGATCCCGTCCAGACGACAAAGACCAGCGTTCATGGCGCGATAAACATGTTGGGTCTCGCAAAAAGGGTTCGCGCCAAGATACTGCAAGCCTCGACCTCAGAGGTCTATGGCAACCCGACTGTCCACCCGCAAACGGAGGCTTACTCTGGCAATGTGAATCCTATCGGCCCACGCGCCTGTTATGACGAGGGCAAGCGATGCGCCGAAACATTGTTTTTCGACTACCATCGGCAGCATCAGTTACCGATAAAGGTTGCGCGCATTTTTAATACCTACGGCCCACGAATGCAGCCTTCGGACGGACGAGTAGTCTCAAACTTCGTCGTACAAGCACTCCAGGGCGAGCCAATTACGATTTACGGGGATGGGCAACAGACGCGCTCATTTTGTTTTGTTGACGATCTCATCGAAGCATTGGTTCGATTTATGGAAACGTCCAATGATATGACGGGTCCGATCAATATTGGAAATCCGAGCGAGGTGACGATGCTTGTGCTCGCGCGCAAAATACTGGAGCTGACAAACTCAAAGTCGGAATTGATTTTTCTGCCCCTGCCCGAAGATGATCCCCAGCAAAGACTGCCCGATATCTCGCTTGCTCGCGCTGTGTTGGGCTGGGAGCCGCGCGTTGGGTTGGACGACGGACTTTCACGGACTGTCGCTTATTTTCGAGATCTAATCGGACCGACTTAATGACACGACTCCGGCCAGAACGACTAGGACCTGAGCTCACAACTTGATCGTTAAGAGCACGCCAACGATGGCTACCGCGTCGACGCTCCTCCTGAGTGTCGGCATTGAGTCTTAAGTCAAACTCCGCGCGGCCAGACCGACGTTTAGCCGACAGCACTTGGTGGCTTTGGGTCGATAGTGGACTTTACCTGGGCAGACGCAGAGGTCCGACTTTGTCGGACTTTCGATTTGTCCTGCGACCAGATAGCTGCAACGGGCATGCTCCCGCAGATGGCGCGGCGTCTCCATACATGTTTCGCAACCACGATTGCTGAGCAAGTTCGCTCGGTTACGCGTCACTCAGTCTTCGAATGCGTCATGCGGCGGGCCGGGCGTCAAAGCGTGTTGTGCAGCTGTCCCGGCCAACGAATGGGGTGCACCGCTGTGTGTGGGCGGCGTGTCAGCACCGCTAGGGGCCGATTTCCGCGGACGCGACCACGACATAACGGTAGATCGGTTCGCGCGGCTGGCCAATATCGAAGCGTTCCTTGGCAAAGCGGTTCACGCGTTCGAGATAGCCTCGGTGTTTAACCACCAAATCCGACCGCTCCAGCAGATAGCTCACTGTCGCTTTGGTCTGTGTGCAGGAGAGTGGACGTTCATCCACCAATGCACCTGAGCGGCCCCTCCAGTCCTTGCGTGTCCACAATCCGTCAATCACCGCGATTCGACCGCCGGGCTTCAACCAGGTCTTCCAGCATTCGAACACGGCGATGGGATCGATGAGATGACAGACGAGCTGGCGGCTGATGATGAGATCAAATGTGGCGGGTGGGAAGAGATGGGGTTCGGCTTCTTTCGTAACCTGCCGAAAGCTGCAGTGCGGCAGCTTTGCCCGCGCGACGTCAAGCATCCGGCCGGATATGTCGATGCCGACGATGCCTTTGCAACCCCAGACGTCAAGCAGCCGCGTAAAGAGCCCGGTTCCTGCACCCACCTCGAGCACGGATTTGTATTCTGTGAACTCCCCGAGCACCTCTCGAAGGTCGTCACGGTAGGACTGCTCTACCTCGTTCGGGATTGCGTTCAGGAGGTCGTTCGGGTCGCGGCCATAGCTCGCGGCGCGCTCATCAAAATGTTTGGCATCCTTTTTTACTTGCGAATCCGAGCTTTCCGTCACCGGTTCTCTCCCTGTCGACCCACTCGTTCCTAACCGCAGCCTCGACATTTGGCCACAAAATGACGCTCGCACGCCAGCCGTCGCAAACAAACTACGCAGACACCCGCTAGCCTCGATGGGTCGTACTTTAAATAAACCAACATGCACCCGGTGTCGTCGCGAGGGTAGGCACGAACCACAATAGGAATTTGGCCGCAGACGTGAGGCGGCTTCAAAGTAGATGCTTAGTACGCTAAACAAACCGGGGCCAACCGCCAAAGTGAGTCGGAGCCCAAAAACCGGGTCCGAGACAAATGATAAAGTCTGTAATCGTTGCGGGGTTTTTCGCGCTCCTGTGCGCCCTTGTGATTAGCGGTCGTTACACCATTGTTGGGGTCGATCAAGGATACGCCTACGTGCTTGATCGTTTCACAGGTGATGTGCGCGTTTGCGCGCCGCACATACAGTGCGCGCCCGAGTGAGATCTCCGCATTAGTAACAGTGCGCGCCGAGCGTAGCGGTCGTGGCCCCTAAAACTGTCAGGAGCTGGCGCCGACACCGAAAACGGGCTCGGGCACAGTCAGAGCGACTTGCGCCGATCAGCGGGAACTCTCTGACAGCGATGGCGGAGGTAGAAGGGCGCCTCGCACGCGGGGGTTCGCTACGAGATCCTCTTTCGGCCGCGTCGCATCGCCGTTGCCCCCGCGAGGCCGGCGACGAAAAGCGAGAGGGTGATGGGTTCGGGCACCGGAATGTTGGTCACGGTGCGGCCAGGAGTGGCGATGATTTGGCCCTGTATCTGACAGTTGGAATTATCCAGGTACGGCGACGATGTGTAAGTGATCGAACCCGCCAACGCTGCATTGCAGGGCGATTCCAGTTCAGAGTACGACCAGCCCGCCGCCGTGAACGCATTGAAGTCGTTCGTGGCGTTGCCGATCAGGCCGAGGACAGCACTTTGAAACCCAGCGTCGGTGGCAAATACATTGCCGTATTCCAACTCCCAGATGGCCACCTGCAACTCAGCACCGAGCGCGGGCGTGAGCGTATGCGCATAGGCCCCTTGTGTTCCCAGATAGTCGAGACCGGCGATCTTTTGGTCGGTGGCCAGGGAAAGCGGCGAAAGGTAGGCGTTGGCTCCAGCTTGGTCTGTGCGCCAGAAGTTGTCGGTGCTTCCGATATAGATCACGTTATAGAGGTCATCGCAGAAGACGATGGCCGGCGAGCCATCCAACTTCATCGATATCGGACCGGCGTAGTAGATGCCCCCGATATTCAAAGAGAGACCTTCGCCCTGGGTCCAGTCGACGCCGACGTCGGAGACGGTGACTGGTGTTACCGGCCCGGCGATCGCTGGCTCGGAAAGACAGATGAGTGCCACGGCGCCCATGGCGCCGATGAGAGATTTCACAGTTCGCATCTGATTGCCTTCCAGAGGACGTCGCGTTGAACTCAAGCAAAGGACATGCCTAAGGGCTGCGTTCAAGTCGACACAACATTCATGGTAAATTGTGAGACGCTTTCCGATGCGTCACGCGCACTGAGCAGTCATTTGGCCCGACCGCCGAGCCGAATTGGGGCGCAGCCCTGCGCTGGTTCGAAATGCCCGTATTCTTTCGGCACGAATTCCTGCTCGCGCGAAACAAAAACGGCGGCGCTGTCGCCGCCGTTCTCGAGCCGCTTGGGAGCGACTAAGGTTAGATTAGCGCTTTCTTGCGCCGACGCAGCGACATGGCACCAACCAGGCCAGCGCCCAAAATTGAAAGCGTGATGGGCTCCGGCACCGGCTGGCGGTTCTGGGTGATGGTCACGCCATCCAACAACGCGAATGGTGGCTGGGAACTCGTCGGTCCGCCGGTCGCAAGGAAATCCAGGAGCTCCGATGCGGCGGTGGCCGTGAACTTGACGCTCGCGAGTTGCCAACCGGTAAACGTATGGTTGGGGTCGGTTTGAGTCACGGAATCGACGAGCGAGCCGCCGACGCTGACATTCCATCCGTCGGTCGTGCAGGGCAGGGGATCGACGTGATCGCATAACTTCTGGCCGCTGTAGAACGCTTGCTCCGCGCCCGCCCAATAGAACGACAGATCGTATTGCTGATGGACCACCAGCCCGTTGATCATCTGAGTGAGATGAGCGGGTCCGCCAACGCTCGGATCGGACGCGACGAAATTGCCGCCGTTTGGACTTCCTTGCCGCGTTCCAACCCCCGTTACACTGTTATGAGTAACGTCGCTTCCCCAAAACATAACGGGTGCGTTTCCGCCAAAGGCCGCGGCGGTGTCTTTCGCATTGAGGAAGACGAAGGTATAGCCAGTTGCATTCCAGTCGGATTCGGTCACGGCTGGATGTTTGGCGCCAAATTCCGTCGACACCAGAGTGTTGACGGTCTCGAAGCCGCCATTTGTCACAATCGTCGCCTGAGCGGAGTTGGCCGTACCGAGCAGCAAAAGGCTGATCGAAACGACTCCGAGGTTCCACTGCCGTCGCATCTCGATTTCCCTTTTTTCCTCGCCGACAACTTCGCGGGAGCCAGCCGATTTAAGCCTAACACAGTCTATGAGAGATTGAACGCCTTCGCGCAAATATTGCGCGGTGCCGTTAACCAATTGGAATCGTTCAAATGGCGTCTCTGACGATTCAGCAACGCTGCTGGCGGTAGTGCACTTGCCAAGCCAAATTCTCGGTTTCGCGTTCTGGCACTGCATCTTCAGGTTGTTGTTGGCTAGACCGAACGCCTTCGGATGGAGACCGAGGCCATCAAATTTGGTTCGGTGGCACGTCTACGAATCCTGATTCGGCCGAGTTTCGATGTGCATCGGTTCCCCCTTCGGCCGTCCGATATCCGTACCTGTGCCCCTTCCCAGGTCGCATTGGTTCGGTGCCGAGAGGCGAAATTTCATTGGATTCGAGTCGCAGGCCAAGCGTAGCGCCTTCAGCAGCCTATCTGAGACAGAAATGCAATTCGTTGAACGCATTCAAGAGGCTTTGCGATCAATAGAATCGACGAACGAATTGTGATGGCTGACGCCACAAATCTGCCACAAGTGAGTGGTCCAATATTGATGGAGGAACTGTCTCTCAGTAGAAGGGCGCCGCGTGCGGCGAACTCTAGATGACGGCCTCGCAAGAAGAACATTCAATTTCCATTAACACGCGGCGCTGCACTGGTCCAAGATCGCCGCGCGGCAAATTGATGTCGTGCGAAAACGCCCTTCAGTTGGGCATTTTTGCAAAACGCCCGGTCATTCGCGGGGAAGATCCCGCCGAATTCGAGCAACTGAAAAAAGCTCTGCTCGCTAACCTCTCGCCGCGAGGCATTCTAGAAATCTTCTATGTCGTCGAGGCGGCAAAGGGGATGTGGCGACTGCAAAGGCTTGAGAAGGCCGAGGCTGCAATTTTCGACGCCGCACACAGTGATTTCGCAGGAAGGCAAAAGTCGCTCTCGACACATCGCCTCAAAAGGACGATGAGCCAAAGGGAAGTGATGGAGGAGTGGGACAAAATTCTCAAAGAGATAAATCAAGAAGCGAAGTCTGATTGGGACCCGCGGCTCGAGCACGCCCTCGACGCCCAGGCAGCGAACACAGCACCAGATGCCGAAAACGGTCTCATTATTGCAAAAGCGATTGTCGGAACCGACGAGAAATCTCCCTTGGCAGAAATCGCCCGCCAACGCCGCGCCACGTTTCGTGAAATCGAGCGAAATCTGGCTGCCTTCTACTCGCTCAAGGACAGGCGAGCGTAGCATCGCGCTCACTGGGATTGGGTTGGTTGGTTAACCCTCGTTGCGGCATCCGGGACAGCCCACGGCCAGCAACATTGCACCGCTGCTTCTTGAAGCGAGGAAGCAATAGTGCTTCAGATGATGGTCTGCCGGGCGGCGTGAGGTGGACCGCACACGTCATCGCGCCAGTCTTGGACCGGGCTACGGAAAATTGAGTCAGCGATGCGGATTCTGCATGTATTTGATCACTCTCTGCCGCTTCAGAGCGGCTACGTCACAAGATCACTGGGAATCATTCGTAGCCAGCGAGCGCGAGGCTGGGACACGATCCAAGTCACGACACCACGTCAGGGATTGACTTCATCCGCCCTAGAATTTGTCGATGGTCTGGAGTTCTACCGCACGTCAGGTTTGAATGCTTGGCCGCCCGTGCTGGATGAGCTTAAGGAGATGTGGGCTACGCGAAAGCGCTTGCTTGAAGTCGCACGATTGTCAAGGCCCGATGTCATCCACGCGCATTCACCGGTACTCAATGTACTTCCAGCGCTCGCGGTTGGAAGGAATCTCGGCATACCGGTTGTCTACGAGGTGCGGGCTCTGTGGGAAGACGCCGCCGTCGATCATGGAACGACGCGCGAAGGATCGTTGCGCTACCGCCTGACACGCCTGATCGACACCTTTGCTATGCGACGGGCAGACGCCATTGCGCCGATTTGCGAACCACTGCGTGGCGAGATTATCGGCCGCGGTATATCATCGGACAAAGTGTTCGTAGTCCCCAACGCGGTTGAGCGCTCGTTGTTGACGCAGGGGCCTGCCGAGACAGGCGAGCCTCAGCTACGCGAGCAGCTCGGTATCGGCGGGCGGACGGTCCTGGGGTTTGTCGGCTCGTTTTACTCCTATGAAGGGTTGGATCTTTTGCTGCGGGCCGCCAAGAGACTGCACGAGCGGCGCTCCGATTTCTTCATTCTGCTCGTAGGCGGCGGACCGAGCGAAACGCGTTTAAAAGCGCTCGTAGAGGAACTGCAACTGGGTGATTGCGTGCGCTTCACCGGGCGCGTCCACCACTCCGAAGTACCCCGCTACTACCGGTTGATCGACCTCTTGGTCTTTCCACGTGAACGTATGCGGCTAACCGATCTGGTAACGCCACTTAAACCTCTGGAGGCGATGGCACAGCTAAAGCCGGTGCTCGCGTCCGATGTCGGCGGTCATCGAGAACTTATCAAGGATGGTGTAACAGGATTTCTATTTCCAGCTGGCGACGAAGTGGCGCTAGCGACTCGCATTGCTCAGCTCATCGACAACCCCGCAGAGCGGCGACGCACGGCCGAACTGGGGCGCGAATACGTAAGAGCCGAGCGTAGCTGGGATAAGCTCTCAGACCGCTATGAAGAGATCTACCGGCAAATCGGTGCTCTAAACTGACCCCAATCGGTCAGCTTTCAAAAAAACGCGTTCCCAACGGGTCGCGTTCCACGATTGCGCGGATTTTTCCAATTGTCGCGTTGTCCAACTCGCTGCGCCAGCGTTGGGCAGCCTCTCGCGAATCCCGAAAGACTGAATAGTAGTCACCCTCAGATTGCTGCGACAACGAAATGAATTTTTGTGTCTGTTCGGGCCAACCTAGCTGTAATCGCTCAAAGACCACTCGAATGTGTCGCGTAGGATCACTCGCCACATCGTCATAGTCGAGGATCAGTCCGTTCGCATGTTGCACGGCCGCTTGCGCTTCAGAGTTCGAAACCAGCCAGCTCCATGCCAGGAAGGCGACGTCGTCGTTGTTGTCCAACGCCGATTGATTGAGACCGAGACGTTTAGCCGATCGCGTCATCGCCATGCGCCCGAATCCCTGTGCTCTCGTCATAACACCCTGCTTGGCCCCACGCAGCATGGACGCGACGAAGCCGCAAGGGTGGCGGATGAGGAGGATAGGCGCCATCGTCTTGTCCGCGGAGACCAGCGCTTCTGCGCGCCCGAGTGCGCTGACGGATTTTATGACGAGCCGAGGCGAACGCGATTTCCCGACGAGATCGGGAATGTAAAACTTGTTTGCCATCCGACCAAGACCGGACTGCTCAAGAACCTTCGCTCCGTAGACGAAGCCAAGATGCGCGGTCTCGGCTGCGATCCCACGATACGACTTGGCAAAGAATGGTCTGATGCCGATCGTGCGGGCATTCCGAATGGCTTTGAGTCGCCTCAGATACTTACAGGCGCGTTCAACGGCTGCCTTGGAGGGCGCCGCGTCGAACCAGTGTGGCAAGAGGTCTAGCCCACGGTCTGTAATGTCCGGCTCGTGGAGGTAGAGCAGATCCGGGTGACTGTCGAAGATCTTAGCCAGCCACGTGGAGCCGCTTCGGGCGGAGCCGAAAACAAAAATCATCGCAGAAAATCAAAAAAAGGATCCAAGGCTCAACTCTTATCAAATGACGCGGTGCTTTGCAGTCCCGCTCCTACCACCGCTCCCGCCAACTGGGGCACTCCGGGATCGGGGGCTCGAAACTTTACCGAGCCCGCAGCGCTACCTTTGACAGCCGTCGTGACGATGACATTCATCGCCGAGCCAAGCCCGACCAATATGAAGAAAATGTCGTAATACGCCATGCTGAGGGCAGCACCTCCGAGACCGAACACGAAAAGACTTAGTTGAGCCATTCCGGCCAGATCGAATGCCCAAGACAGCTCTGGCTTGCCGCGCGAAAGTTTTCGAACGCGGGAGTACATCAGGAAAACCGTCAGAATGATTCCAAGATAGATCGCCAGACCCATTAATCCGTTATCGCCGAGCACTTCGAAGTAAATGCTATGAGCTGCGTGCGTGACCTCGCCCGGGAAGTAACGATTGAAGACTTGCGGTAACTCGGAACACGAAAATCCGTTTCCGAACGGAATGTGATCTAGGGCATAGCGCCAAGCGACCTGCCACGCGACGACACGTCCATGGAATGAGTCATCTGGATCGGCGGTCCCGATTGTGTTGAGCCGATCGACATAGGCCTGGGGCATCAGAAAAAACGCTGGAATTAGCACGAGCGCTGCCGCAATGGGATAGACGAATTTATTGCGTGATCTAAACCAGGCAACGACGCTCAATCCCCCAAGTGCGATAAATGCTCCGCGCGAGTACGTTCCGAGCGTCGCAATCATCGTTAGCACCATACCAGCGAGGAGGCTCCAGGATACCCAGCGACGCGCCGAGTGAAGTCGCAAGTAGTTTGCCAGCGGCAGAACCATCAACAATGCAACGGCTAGCTGATTGTTGTCACCGATCATGGAATTCTCGGCGCCAAGGACGTGATTGTGTCCGCCCGTCATGATCGTGAAGACGCCGCCTTTGATCCCATAATAGAAGAGCGAAAGGACCGTGACCCAGACAAGAGCGTGTACGCGGATCTTGTTCGTGGCCATTACCGAAATGAACAGACCTAACGCGATCGTTTTCCAAGTTCTTTCCCAAAGGGGCCATGAGCGATCGGGATCTATGGCGAAGAACCCATTGACTGTTATCCATATCAGGAACGCGAAGACCAAAATGATCGCTGCATCCCTTGGCGGGATTTTGCGCTCTTTTGAAACAACCCAGGACGCGATGGTGACGCAGGCGATGATCAAATTCAGCGGCGCGGTCTGGGCGAAACCGTAGGCTTCCTGGTGAGGGTCCATACACGTGAACCACGTCCAAAGAAGTATTCCTGCAAACGGGTAGCGCAGCGAGGCCAGCAGACCCAGGAAGACGATTCCAACAAGAAAGATGTCCCGCATCTCAGTAAGGCACCGGGTTCACAGAAGAGTTCTTTTGTCGTTTCACTGAATAGCGCCACGACGCAACTTTGCGTCAGACAATTTTTCGGATTGGCGGCGCGCAGAGGTCATCGCAATGACACCTATTTCTCCTGCCGAGTCGACACCCCCAGCTCGCTCATTGCGAATGTACCAGCCGATCACGTAGACGACTGCGAGTGAAATCAACCCGTAAGCTAGACCGCTCATTGTTCAACCTTGCTTTGCTGCGCCAATTTTGACGCCGTCCGTGCTGGGCCAATCCCTCGAAAATCCTACAAGGATTCCATGTCAGGCTGCTACAGATTCGCCCACAACAGTTAAATTTCCTGACTTTCGACAAAAATTGGGGCAAGCCCTAGTAGCGCGCGGGACGATGGCATACGTCCCAAATCGGATGCCCGCGCCGTTTCACGCGCTCTCCCCGGCGATGTCGGCGCCAGACGGACCGGGCTCAACGGTGGGGGCAACTGCCTCGTGCTTTGGCAATGTCCAGAAAGAGCCGCCAAAGGCAAGTTAGCTACGGCCTCGCCCGACTACGGCCATCGATCACGTTGTCCGGAAAACGTCGTTTGCACGGCAAACGGTTGTGTAGCTCCCAGAATCCCTACTCTCGTTTGATAGAGGCTCGGCGATCTAGCGTGATCCATTTAGCGCATGTGTCGAGTACACGAACGCGGAACCCTGGTCGCCGCGCAACTTAGCCATCAGCGGTTGCGGCACGAGACTTGACAGTCCTGCCGCTTCAATCAAGCGAGCCGGCCACCTCTCGGGCCGAACGAACCTGGCCACTACATATTCCCCTGCCAGCGGCAGATACTGAGATGACGGCGCTTGCCAAGTCGGCGTTTGACCGGTGTACCGTTCCTTGAATGCTGAATTAGCTGGAACATAAAAGAAAAGATCGCCTGGCCCATGTGGCTCATCGCTCACTCTCGCGTTCACATCTTCGCATTCCAACAAAAACGCTGCACGGCGAAGTGTCTCATGATCGGTATAGACCATGGCGGTCGTGCTCCTAATGAACGCAACGAGCGCGCGTTCGGGAAACATGTAGTCATGGTCTTCCAGATTTATCGCCACAACATTAACGAGCACGATCGCACCGACGAGTCCGACTGCTAGTCGCTTCGATCGCGGCAGGAGCTCTTGAGAAAGCCACGCTCCGACCAGGAGGCTTGCGCAAAAGAGTGGAAATAAGATGTAGCGCGGAACTAGGTAGAGCTTTCCGACCAACGCAAAAACCCCAAACAGCCAAATGGCACCCGCAATTGTAACGGCTAGCAGGGCGGCGCGTAATTCGTTCGGGATACGGGGCGAGCGAAAAAGCCAAACGGCCGCGGGAATAGTAACCCAGAACATGATCCCAAAGATCTTGTTGAAGAAGATCATCAAAAAGGGATTTAAAATTGTACCGACCGGACCGTTGAGGTGCAGATTGCCTTCACGATCGAATAGTCCGTGGATCGCGCTGCGATCTACAAGGTCGTGGTGCAGCGATATCTTCAGCCTATAAAACAGATCACCGGTCAAAAGGAAGTAGGTCAGCATCTCGCCCAGAGCGACCGCAAGAAACCCGGCTGCAATGAGCAGATATTCACGACGCTCGATGCGAAAACCAGCTAGAAATAGCACGCCATAATAGAAAACCAGAAAAACGCTGGTTTCGCGCGACATCCAGCCGAGGCCGGCGAGGAGCCCACACAGAAAGAGCAAACCGCTACGGCTCTTTCGTTCCAACGCGAGCAAAAAAAGACAAAGTGAGGCGACGTCGAACAACAGCTCTACCAAGTCAATTCCGGGTGTTGAGGCCATTGAGGAAAAAAGCGGCGCGGTTACGAATGGAAGGATCGCAAGAAGAGCAAATTTCGTTCCAAGAATCCGAACTGCGAGAAAGGCAAGAAGTGTCGCAATTGTCACTCCACAAACCAGACTCGGAAGAATAAGCGAAAACTCGCGCACTCCAAATATTTTGAAGCTGAGAAAATCTGGGATGACCGTTGTCAGGCGGAGCGAAAAGTGAGTTGTACCCAAAAGTGGTCCCTGCTGTAGCCACTTCAGTGCGGCGTCGGCGTAGAGCGCATCGTCACTGCCGATGAATCCAGTCCAGCTTAGCCACACAGATGCGACAAAGAAGAAAAGCGCGAACAGCGAGACTATTAACGTGTCGCGACTCGCATTGCTTTGCCAACTCGGCATAACCTTGGCGCCTCCGCCTTCCAGTTTCTTGGACCGGCTGAACTCAACTTCGTAAAGGAAGCTGCCTCCGCTTGCACCGGCTAAGCACAGCCGGCGCTGAGTTCTTTGCCAGTAGTCCTGTAGCAACAATTATGTGTGAGTCTCAAAGCTTCGCACAACTGGGCTCGTCATTAAGGCTCAGGGTGTTGCTCATTTAGGACAGGTCGAAGAGTCAACATCAACTTCCAACTGGCTCGGCGAACTCCGACCACCTTGTATTCTCTTCCGTCAGTCCAAGCGACCCTTTTGCTCGGAACTGCCGCTGACGTCGTTCTAACCGTCGACAGGATTAGCGCTTGGTAACGGACCCCAATCGTCAACCGAAAGGGAGTCAACATCGTCGAGAACTATGGCTCGCGCCGCGGTGACTTCGAGCCGCGAGTTCGGAGCCGGACAACTATCCAAGTTCGGTCCAAGATGTGCCTCTAAAGGGCAAAGGCTTCATGGTCCTCGTTTGGGTTAAGTAGATCATGGCGCTCGGATAGGTGTAGGCTCTAGATGGTTTGGTCATTTGCGGGGGGCATATGACAGGCTTCTGCGGGGGATTCGTTCGCGCTAGCGCCGCCGGCTCGGCACGGTCGTCAATGTCCGATTTGCTGGAAATCGCCGCCGACACTCTGTCGCGCGAGCGCCGGCACGTGGTCCAAAAATTCTGCGACCAAAATGCGTTCATGGCTTATTTTAGCATTGGCGCGTACGAGCAGGGTCGGGCACTTAGCGATGATGGCGTCCACGTTTCGTGTGTTGCGGGAGATCCCTTGATTGTCGACCACGATGAATCGGCGAACGAGCCTGCTGCGAGCGTGCGCCTCACTCGTATCTCGTTAGCATCGCCATGCGGAGCACTGGCAAACTCTGCAGGGGTATTTTCTGCAGTCAGCTGGAACAAAAAGACGAGGACGCTCAGGCTTTGTGCGGACAAGTTAGCCATAAGACCAGTTTACGTTTTCGTTGACTCGAAAATCTGCGTTTACGCAACCAACGTGCGAACGCTGCGCGAGTTGGTGAGCCCCGCCCTCGAAATTGACGAACGAGGGCTTGGCGAGTTGATATATTTTGGACAGTGTCTTCACAATCGAACCGTTTTCGCCAACGTTCGTGTGCTTCGCCCTGCCGAGCTCTTGACACTTACGATGACGGACGAGCGTAGCGTTCATTACTTCGACTGGAATTCCGTCGAGCCAAAATACCGCGACGAAACCCAACTAACCGAACAATTGTACACGAAGTTTATTCGCGCAATTCAAAGAAGATCGCGCCGCAAACTCGAAACTGCTTTCCTTTCGGGAGGACTGGACTCACGGTGCGTGGTCGCTGGTTTGTTGGACATTGGCCGCAAAGTTAGAACGATCAGTAGTTCCTTTCCACAAAGCGCCGACGATGTAATTTCTCGGCTTGTCGCTTCCGAATTGGGTACGCAACACACAAGCCATTATCGCGATCCGGTAGAACGTCTCGAAAGCACGATGGTTCGCTGGGGCCTCATCGTCAGAGATCAGTTGTACAAGAGCGCGCCGAAGGGTCAGGCGTGCGTTGTGTTTGGTGGCCACGGCGGAAGCGTCGGTCTTGGCCACGTGTATATGGAGGTCAAAAGCACTGAACTTGCATTACAACCTCTCTCCGATGAGGTGATTTGTGGCATCTTTCCGCAACTCGAAAACCGAGCAACGAGATTGCTACGCGCGAAACGCATGAGGCGTTTGCGCGAACTCGCGCTTGATAGCATACGACGCGAACTTGGTGCGATTAGGCCGAGAAGGAAGGAGAGACGTCTCTTTCTCTATTATCTACTGAATGATCAGATGCGACACCTGTACGAACATTATGAGGATATCGATCTTTCGGCAGTCGAGATAGAAAACCCTTTTTTGGATTCCGACTTCCTTACTGAGGTCGTTGCGGCGCCCGTCACAATATTTCTAGGTCACCGGCTCTACAATAGTTGGATAAGTTCATTTAAGTCGCCCGCTGCTACGTTAGCGTGGCAAGCTTATCCTGGCCACGAGCGATGCCCCTTCCCGATGCCCGAAGGAGTAAAGGACCAATGGGGTTCGCATTGGTACCGGGGGCCAAGAGCGCGCAATCTGGCATACCGAATCGCGGCCCAGATTCTTCAGTCGGACGACACGAACGTCCAAAAATATTTTTCATCTGTCGCGTTGCGTGGATTGGAGTTTTTGAACGCGATTGGGTTCGAGCACTACAACTATGAATTGTTTCTGGCGCGAAGCTTGTATCAGTCGATGACTGGGTTCGAAATTGTACGTCCCGCGGGATACTTAGACCAACAGAGTGCGCCGTCCGCGTCTTTCGTGCCAATCTCAGATGATACCGTCAAATCGATTTGATGGCTCCGATCTTAACCTGAGGCCAATGACCACTTTGCAAAACCTCTAACAGTGGTCACGCCCGTGTCGTTGGGCATTCGTGGGATTTCCGCCTCAAGCCAGGCCAGCGGCTCTGCTGCCTCTTTGAAGCCGAGCGATGCCGCCAACTTTGCGGAACCGTACAAGTATAAAATGTATGCCGTTGACTTTGTCATAATTGAATGTCCGTCCCACGCAGAATCGTCGATGTCGTGGTGCAGCTTAAAAAAGGTCCAAGCCGCAGCCCAGTCGCTAAGCGTGTGGGCGTCCAAAGAGGTGTCGGCTATAAAAGTGTGATCATCCTGAGCTGGCCAGAAGTCGAGTGCGTTCCAGAAATATGGCGTGGGGTACTGTCGGTTCCATCCAGACTTCGCATCGGCAAACGCGAGCACGCCCGGTAGATGCCATGCGTACGCGGCTGTCCACTCATGATAACCCATTTGAATTGCCCAACCCAGAATGAAGCTGATGAAGCAATTTTGCCAAGGTCCAATCGAACCCGTGTCGGGAAACTGCCGAAAGTAGCTGTGCACTCGGGCCGGACTGTCCATGTAGCGTTGCATGAAGGAACGGTTGTCGGCGATACACTTGAGCCAGTAGGTCTTCGAAAGGAGCCAGGAGGGTACGGAGTCAGGTTGGGTCTTGCCCAACTGGAACAGAGTGCGCATCGACCATGCAAAAGCACGCGTTTGTCCCACGGTCACAAGTCCAGGGAGCCGATACTGTTCTCGTGTGAAGGCTGTAAAGCCGATCGCAAGTGCACCGCAAGCTTGCAGTTCCTCCAAATAGTACGGATCGTCGGTTAATATGTACGGCACATAAGCCACGGCCGGCGTGTGCGAAGTTTCAGGGTGCATATATCGCCCATCAGGCTTGCCATCTTGCATTTTTGGTGCCGGCACCATGGGGATGATAGGATCTCCATTAAATGGATTCATCGAGGCTTTCGGATACTTCTGAAAGTCGATGAAAGCCCCCGTCTTCTCATCACGCCAATGGATGGGAGCAGTTGCACACGCCTCTGCCTGAGCCATCATTGTTTGGAGCGCCGTTTCGTCGCCATTTAGGATCCATTCTGCTTGTGCTTCACTGATCGGACCGATCTCGCCACGCTCTCCGGTCGAACTATCGAAGAGGAGCCCGGCTTTGTCCATTGGGTTTGTGTACTTCTGCGCGCCGATACTGGAGCCAGTCGAGATTATGTCATTCGATCCAAGGTGCGGTAAATGGTTCGCCGCCATCAGTTCGGCCACCTTACGGACGAACGGCCGTGGAGATGATTGCCATCGCCAGCGTGCCCACCACCAATGATACGGGACCTCGATATTCGAAATCTGTCGATCATCGTTTGTGACCTCGACAGTGTATGGGTCCAGAATGTGGGCAGGTGGAGTGCTCGTGGGCCACATTCGACCAAGTTCAACGACGACCTCTATTCGATCACCCTCCACGTCGGGCCGAAAGAAGACAGTCAGCGGCAGTCTCGGCTCTAAGACCCGTACGCAGCGTTGTTTGACGAACTCTCCGACGTAGTCGCCTAGGTCTTGTCCGGATGCTGCGTCATAAACATATTCGACTCCGCCGAGAGTTATGATTGCCTTTAGTTTTGGAAAGTCCTTTGGTGGGACTTGGGGAGTAATCCCAGCCGACTCAGACGTCGCGAATTTCAAAGCGCCGATGGCGCTCGCCATGCCAAGAGCAGCGCCGCCGCCTCTAAAAAGTAACTTCCGCCTATTGATCATGAAAGCCTCCAACTGGAACGACGAAGGCGAAGATTGCGCCTTAAAAACTGACCAAGTCGCTCACGCCGAAAGCTAGTCTAGCGTACCGTCTTGTGGAAGTTGCGGCACTACTCGCATCCGGTAAATCCTGTGGTGACAGGCGCTCGGGGGCGAAACCGTTGGCTGGAAGGGGAGCGAGCCTCGGACACTCGCGGTCCGTTCGGCACGCAGCCGTGCGACGCATTAAAAATGAGCACTACACGCGACGCTTACTGTTCTGCCGCCAAACTCAACCCCTCGAGCATCCAAACTCGCCCCTCGTGCAGACGATCCGATCTGAACGCGCAGCAAAAAGAAACGCCATACTTGGTCGGTTTTCGCATTCCGGCGACTGCAGCGACCGATTGAGCCGGCAGGAGTGAGACCAAACGCCCTTCGCGACAAAGCGAGATTTCAAACTCGCTTTCGACCCAAAACGCGATGTCATTTCGACCACGGCCACTCCAGCTACTTGAAGTGATGCTGCTTCTCTCGCTCTTGTTCTCGCGCTTCACCCCCGGGTCTCGTGGGCGCAGAGCGATGAGGCAGAAATTTGCTATTCAGTCGACTTTTGACGACGCAATTTTGTGCGCGTACCGTCGCGACTGCTGCGAAACCCGTTCCCGGTGTCCCGTCGACAACTCTACGGTAGTACGGCCTGGATAGCGTCCATATTTACGGTCGGCTCGGCTCAAGTTCAATCGGTTTGGACGTTACGGACCACTTTGCGAACCCCCTCACTTCAGCGGCGTTTGGGTAATGCGGCGCTCGAGGGATCTCTGTTTCCAACCATTCCAAAGGAAGCTTTGCCTCGGGATGTCCAAGGGAAGATGCCATTTTTAGCACACCATAGAGATAGAAGAGATAGGCCGGCCCGGACGCTGTATCCATAATCGTGTGACCATCCCATTGCACATCGTCAATTTTGCTGTGTGCCTTGAAAAATTCCCACGCTGCCAACCAATTGTCTAACGTGATTGAATCCAATGACTGATCCGCAATGAGTTTACGTTCTCGATTAGGCCATTCGTTGAACAGCCACATAAAGTATGGAGTCGGATATTGCCGATTCCAGCCCGATTTGCCGTCCACAAAAGGTATGATCCCTTGCAGATGCCAATCGTAGGCTTCCCGCCATTCAGAGTAGCCCATCTGCAGCGCCCACGCCAAAATGAAGCTAATAAAGCAATTTTGCCAAGGCCCAACCTCGCCAACCATCGGAAACTGGTGAAACACGCGATTGACTTTCGCCGGGCTATTCATAAACGCATGCATGAACACCAGATTGTCGGCAACGCACTTTTTCCAGTAGTTGGTGGGCAGCAACCACGAGGGCAGCTGTGCTGGCTGCATTACTCCCAACTGAAATAGGGAGCGAATGGACCAGGCGAAGCCACGCGTCTGATTGACTGTAACCAGTCCAGGCAATTTGTATGTTCCTCGGTCCTGGCCAGTGAAACCCATCGCCAATGTTCCGAGCGCCTGTTGCTCTTCGAGTAAATAGGGATCGTCTGTGAGCAGGTAAGGCACGTACGCCAAGGCGGGAGTATGTGACGTCTCAACGTCCATATAGCGAGGATCGTCTTTGCCGGCATCCGTCTTCGGTTTTGGCGGACGCGGAATGATCGGGTGACCGCTGAAAACGTTTGTAGCGGCGGTCGGATATTGCTGCATGTTGATGAATGTTCCCGTCTTTTCATCGCGCCAGTGTATGGGTGCAGAGCCGCAGGCTTCGGCTTGCGCCAACATCGTCCGTAGGGCTGCGTCGGAGCCGTTGATTATGTAGTCTGCCTGCGCCTCCGTTACGGGACCGATTTCTGCGCGTTCGCCCGTTGATCCATCGAACAAGAGCGAGACCCGGTCCATGGGGCCGCTATAAGCAAGCGGTCGAATGTGCGGCTCTGAGTTGATCAGTGGGACGCGTCCGAGCGGAGGCAGAAGTTTGCGAGCCATAAGACTTGTGACGGATCGCACCAACGGTCGTGGCTCAGATTGCCAACGCCATCGAGACCACCACCAGTGATACGGCACGTCTACGGTCGCGAGCGTTTTCTCTCCGCGAACGATCTCGACGGTGTAGGGGGCCACAATGTGGGACGGCTGGTCGTCTGGTCCGTGGCCCCACATTCTTCCAAGTTCGACTACCACTTCGACTCGGTCACTGTTCACATCAGGTCTGAAAAACACTGTCAGCGGAAAATCTGGAAGTGTGACTAAGACGCAATGCTGTTTTACAAACTCACCGATATAGGGCCCCATGTCTCGCCCAAGTGCCGAATCGTAGACGAGGCGACGACCGCCAATTTGGACAATCGCCTTCAGGGCAGATTGCTTCACGGGAGACGGAAACAAGTTACCTTGAGCCCACGCGACAGGCGCGCCGGTTATCATCTGGCCGAGCATCAGCGAACTTGCACCGCCAGTTACGAGCTTGCGCCGGTCAATCATGTGCAGCTCCATCCAAAACACGAAGGGTTAATGCTGCCGCTGTTTTGGACCTAAGTCCATTTCGAGGTTCAAATCGGTTAGGCCGGCTGAGCCTTTCCACCGTGCATCTCGGGCTGGATGACAGTGAGGCACGCGGACTTCGGCTAGTCGTGCCGGCGATCGCCCGCGGTGGTTGTTCAGCGTACAAATTTAATCAGTTTGTGACGAACTCTAGTCAACCTGCAACAGGGTAGTTACAACCGGCATGAGTCGCGAAGATTTACGGTCCAAAACTAAAAAGCACGATGTCTGCATCCACTGTCAAACGCAGTCCAGAAGTTCATATGGTGCGAGGTTCCGTCTGGGGCATCGCATTTCGTTGGACCGTTCGGGGTCTTGGGTTCGTCAATACCATCGTGCTTGCGCGTCTCTTAACGCCCGCCGACTTCGGCATCGTTACAATAGCGATGCTGATTGCTGGCTCCATTGAATTGTTTTTGCAGAACGGTCAGTCGCTAGCGCTCATTCGCCACCCGCACCCGACGCGGGAGCACTATGACTCAGCCTGGACCGTCGCGCTCATGCTCGGACTGGTCTTGGGCATCGCCATCTGGTTCGCTGCGCCGCTCGCATCACTCTACTTCCACGAACCAAGAGCGGGCTCCGTCATTCACATCGTAGCGTTTCGAACGATGATGACGGGCCTGGTGAATATCGGCGTCGTCAATCTGCGTAGAGACCTTCGGTTTCGCGCGAATTTTGTATATTACTCAGCGCCGAGCGTCGTTTCATTTGTCGTCACCATTGCAAGTGCCCTCTACCTTCGGAACTACTGGGCTCTCGTTCTCGGGATCATGTCGCAACAAGTTGCGACGATTGTGATCAGCTATGTGATTGAACCATTTCGACCACGGCTCTCGTTGGCGAAAGTCCAGGAGATTTGGTCGTTCTCGATTTGGACATTGGCGCGATTGGTCGGTTCCTACCTAAATGAGCAAGTCGACAAGTTTGCCATTGGCGGTATTTCCGGCGCTGCCTCGATGGGCCGCTATGAAATCGCCACCGACATTGCGACGATCCCAACGGCCGAGATAAACGCGCCCATGATCAACACGCTCTTTCCGGTAATGGCGAAACTACAAAACGAGCATGATAAACGCAGAGAATTGTATTTGCAGGTCTTGGCTTGGTCCGCACTGATCTGCGTCTCCACATCCCTTGGCGTCGTCCTTGTTGCGAATGATCTGGTCGATCTTGCGCTCGGACCCAAGTGGGAAGACGCCAAACCATTGGTTCCTTGGCTTTCACTTGCGTTCGGCCTCTTGGGACTGAGCAGCAGCGTCTATTCCGCGTTTGATGTGATTGGAAGGCCCGACATTTCAGCGCGATTGCAATGGACACGTCTTTTGGGATTAAGCGTTTTCACTTTCCCAATAGCATTTTTGTTTCATTCTGTGCTGGCTGTTGCGATGACGCGCTTCGCGGTCACGCTCCTCATCACGCCGGCACTTTTCTACGCTTTGGCACGGGCTTTGAATATACACGCAGGCGACTTCCTTCGCATGCTATGGCGTCCGGTGTTCGCAGGAATTGCCATGACGATTGTGGTTGTCGCGCTCAACGTAGTAATTCCGTTCGTCGGCGCCCTCAGACTCTTGCTAGATGCAGTCGCTGGCGCGCTGGTCTACGCATCGTGCGTCATCGTCTTGTGGCATCTCAGCGGGCGCCCGCAGGGGCCTGAGACGACCGCGTGGCAGTGGATTGCGAGGGTGTTCAACGGCAGATCCGAAGAAAATCGAATTGAGGTTGAGGCAATGTTCGCCGCCGCAAAAATTCCCGGCCACCCGAGCACAGTGGAGAGCGCCCCGCTGAGTAGTTCTGAACACGACTAAAATGTCTGGGCGAAATTACGGGCCGAGCGCTGGTCGTAGCAGGGGCCGTTTGACCACCGACTGAGGAAATGAACGCCACCCATAGGTTATTTTCTGCGGAGCTCACTCGGTCCGGCCCATCCGCGATCGCGGGAAAGACGAGTGAGTTAGCTCGCTCGCATTCGCGCCCACAGATCGCGATCTACCCAGTCGTCGCGGGCAACTTGATGACGACTGCCTGTCGTGTCGGCAAAACCAGAGGACGCTCGGGCTTATCGGCAAAAAAATCATCGACGGCGGCTCGAGCACCGGGACAAGTGCGAAATCCATAGTCATCAAATACCAAAAATCCCCCACCGCTGAGGCGAGGGTAGATGAATGAGCAACAGTCGAATATCGACTGATAGAGAACGACATCGATGTGGGCAAACGCGATCTTTTCAGATTCCATATTCTTGAAAGTTTCGGGAATTAGGCCAGCGTGACAGACTAGCTTGTCGCCCATTCCGACAACTTTCCTCACGGCCTCCACGTTCGTGTCAGCGAACGCGCCTTTCCTTGAAAAGTCTCGATCAGCCTTTCCGCCCGGCAAACCGCTGAACGTATCGAACAGATGCAGTTGCTTGCCCGGAGCACGCGACAGCGCGCGCGCCAGGACTGATGCGGTGCCGCCCCGGTAGA
>Ga0207064_1017_pt1 | contig 30253 bp, 37 predicted proteins | sample Alteio_BWMinCont_26_FD_153488 | JGI IMG/M metagenome (GOLD analysis project Ga0207064, IMG submission 153488) | Enriched cells from forest soil in Barre Woods Harvard Forest LTER site, Petersham, Massachusetts, United States -... | ecosystem: Environmental > Terrestrial > Soil > Temperate forest >...
GCAAGGTTGCTATTAAAGTGAGCTTACGAATGAACGGTAAAAACGTGCTGAATTATTTGAAATTTGATTTTTTTGTTTTATATTTATGTACTCATAAGAACTTAGATGTCAATTAATTAATTAATACATTTAAACCTTAATCAATAAGCAATTTTATGATAGTGAACCGAAAGAGAGTGATACATACATCCCCTGAATTTTTTTAGCTACGCATGAACCCAAAAACCATAAACAAAATGAAAACAATTAAAAATCCATTCAAAGTATTAGCTACTAAATGTTTAGCTATACCAATCTTTGCAATTTTATTCGTTCCACAATTTAGTTATGCTGACGATACGGCTGCAGTCCAGGCTTTAATTACCGCGGGCAGTGCTTTCCCGGCAGGTAAAACTTACTCAGTAGGTTCGACCCTGATGGTGACGAAAAGCGTAAACTTTAACGGCGACGTCATCAATTTTACAGCTACAGCCGCAAGCAGCTGCCTGAAATTAACGGCGGCCGGTGTTACAGTGCAAAATGGTACCATTAACGGTACCTGGACGCCAACCAGCGCTTACAGTACCGTTGGCCAATCGGGAATTTCGGTCGGCGCTGATAATTGCACTATTACTAAAATGACAGTTCAAAACGTGGGTGTTTATGGAATTGTGAGCGGCGCTCACAATAACTTAACAATAACGTATAATAAAATACTTAATACCGGCTACATCGGATTTTACTTCGATTCAGAAGCAGCAACTACCGGTGGTGTCTTCAGCTACAATACAGTTGACAGGAGCCTGATTGCTCCTACAGCTGTACATCAGCTCGCAGTAGGCATAAGGGGGGCTTCAGCGGGAACTTCTCCCGTGGCTTCCGGTTGGACCATCGCCAATAATACAATTACAATGCCGTTAAACCCAACCGATTGGACCGCTGAATGTATCGAAGTTCGCGCCGTTGCAAACTGCGTTATTAGCGGTAATACCTTCAACCAGTCAAGCATAGGCGTGAGTGTGGCACGCAGCTCAAACGTAACCGTAACCAATAACAAAATTACGAATGCGCAGCTTGAAGCGATCGAGGTAAATGATGTTATCACCGGCATCTGCTCAAATAATGTTATTACAGGCGGTGTAGGCAATGGTTATCTGTTCGATGGAGCAGTTGGCAGCAATGGGGTAACCATTACCGGCGATCAGATATCAGGCACTAAGAACGACTGCATTCACACGACTGCCGGTACTCAAAACGTGAAGATAGTTAATGCTGTGTTGAGTGCCAGCAACGGCACAAAGCCAATTAGCCTGCTTGGTACTACAGGCGTGACTGTTACCGGGACAACCTTTAAGGGTGATAACAGCGCAGGCCAGATAGCCGTATTACTCACCAATTGTGCGGGGGGCTTGACTATAAACGGCGCCACTATATCAAACTTTGCGAAATGTCTTGTATATATATCAAACACCACATCCGGCCTGGTAACAAATAATATCAGTGTGTCGGGCAATACGGTTAACGGCGTGGCAACGCCTTTGGGTACTTACCTGATTAATGGTGCCGCAGTCGGGAGTAACGTAGTTGTAACTCTCAAATAATTAGAAGACGTAATAAACGCACAAAAACAGCCCTAATTTTAACGGCCGGTTTATATCGAACCGGCCGTTTCTTTTTTGCCAATTTCAATTGATTTTATAGATTAGCAAAAGATCCCTATATTGTAATTTTAATCATAAGAGGGGAAATAACACGTCATACCGCCAGAAATGAAATTATACAAGCTAAGGGAGGCTATTCTTTTAAAGTCTGACAGGGAAAATTATATTTACAATGGCGACTGGGACACTTTGATCGGTCACGAGGGTCTCCACCAGCATCTTTTTGATTTAACGCGGCAGCTTAGAGCAATTTCAGAGAATGAAGTATCGGGGATGTTAAGCACGCAGTTGCTGCCTCCGATAGGCAGCCAGGAAGTATGGGCGGCGGGGGTTACCTATCTACGCAGCCGTGAGGCGCGTATGGAAGAATCGGCAGACTCAGGCGCCGCCGACCTGTACGATAAAGTTTATGCAGCAGAACGGCCGGAGTTGTTTTTTAAGGCGATGCCGCACCGGGTTGCGGGACATAACCAGCAGGTTTATATCCGGCGCGATTCGGTTTGGAACGTACCCGAGCCTGAACTAACTTTGTTTATCAATTCTAAAGGAAATATAGAGGGATATACAATTGGAAATGACATGAGCTCGCGTAGCATTGAGGGCGAAAACGCTTTGTACTTGCCGCAAGCTAAAATATTTGAAAGGAGCGCCGCCCTGGGGCCTTGTTTATACATACCCGAAAAACCAATCCCTGCTGATACGCCGATAAAAATGAGCATTAATAGGGATGGGCGAGAGGTGTACTATGATGAGACTAACACTGGCCGCATGAAGAGATCTTTTACCGAATTGGCGAACTATCTTTACAGGGAATGCGATTTCCGCCACGGGTGCTATCTGATGACGGGCACCTGCTTAGTGCCGCCTCATGATTTTACGCTGCAGCCGGACGATGTGGTATCCATCAGCATCGATCCCATTGGCCAGCTTGTTAACGCTATAAGTTATAAACCAACACTTACAAATACAGTCGAAATTTTATGGGAGCCAATATTTTAGCTACATGGATTTGCATTGACTCACCAGAAAATGCTACTTATTTCCCCTCAAGTAAAGGGATGTCTTCAGATATAGGCATACAATCTAATTACTACAAGTGTATTGCCGTGTGCTTCCATTCAGCACGTCTCTATAATCCTGATCTGAGGCTTGTTTTTTTTACAAATAAAAACGAACTGCCGGTTATTGAAGGAGTGGATTTTAAACTCCTATTCGATTCTTTAAATGTGCAATTTTATTATACCGATTTTGAATATATAACGCCTCCTGATTATTCCAAAATGTGGAGAAACCAGTTTTATGAGTTTTCCATTTTTAAATTTATCAGTAATAGCTCAGAATTTAATAATGATGACAATATTGTTTTGATCGATTCTGATTGCGTAGTTACCAAAAGCTTAGATGATCTTTTTAAAGACATAAAAAGTCACAAATCAATCGCTTATGAACTGGATTATAAGGAGAATGTTGATATAAATGGTATTTCCAGAATTGGGATGGAAGCAGTTTTCTCTGAATTGTCCGGCAAAACTATCGGTAAGATACCTTTGTATTATGCGGGGGAGTTTTTTGGAGCATCTGTTAGGCTTGTAAAAGAATACTTCAGTTTGTTCCGGGAGCTTTGGCCTAAATTAATAGCATTAAACGCGGAGGGAAAGCCCAAATTACATGAGGAAGCTCATGTTTTAAGCTATCTTTTTTTTATTACGGGTAACGAAAACGGTATTGCCAATAAATATATTAAGAGACTTTGGACAGATCCTTCTTCGTTCCGCAACGTTAATAAGGATGATGATAATCTTTATATATGGCATTTGCCAAAACATAAAGTATCCGGGTTCCCTAAATTGTTCAAACTTCTTAAATCGAAAGAGTTTTCAACCACCTCATTTTCAAAAGAGGCTTACCGCTTAATGATGAAAAAACTTTTTACCATCCCTGATCTGACGTTGCGAAACAAATTATATTTTCGGTTACGAAAAACGGCAAAATATATCCTTGGGCGGAGAAAATAATAGTAAATCAACGTCGCCTGTTATAAGTACGCTTCATAACTTGAAGATGATTGCAATGCATTTATTCCAATGTTCGGGTGAATAAAAAAGGCTCTTTAATAAGTTTCTTAAACGGGGGATACCCGGCTTAGCGTAACCGGCGCTATCACATAAATTATGGATATCATTTTCTTAAGAAAACATCTCATGATTAAAAAATATTAAAAACTAAACGAGTAATAAGCTTATAAATTAACGCCTGATATATGAAAAAACAGTTCGCGGCATTTTTTGTGTTATCATCAATTGCGTTTTCTGTAATAGCCCAGCAGAAATTTGATGGTTTGAACATGAACATGGGCAATATTTACCGCACATCGGATGCGAAAACACGTTCGATAAGTCCTGAGAATTTTAATGGCGAGAAGGGCAAGGGTGGGATGGCCACTATAGGCACTGGCGCAGGGCCATCGCGCGAACTGGGTCAGAAGTGGAAAGTGAGCCCGAGCGTCGTCATAAAAAAGCATACAATATATACTGTTGCCGAGATCGATGGTCCCGGCGCTATTCAGCACATCTGGATGACGCCGACCGGTAACTGGCGCTATTCCATTCTTCGCTTTTATTGGGACGATGAAACCAGCCCTTCGGTTGAGGTTCCTGTAGGCGATTTCTTTTGCATGGGCTGGGGCAGGTTTGCTCCGGTCACTTCCCTGGCGGTTGTGGTTAATCCCGGAAGCGGGCTCAACTGTTACTGGCCGATGCCGTTTCATAAAAAATGCAGGATCACCATGGAGAATATTGACGACCGCGATATGGTATTGTATTACCAGGTTGATTATACTTTGACCGATGTGCCGAAAGATGCAGGCTACTTTCACGCCCAATTCAGGCGGGTCAATCCTCTGCCATTTAAAAAGGACTATGTTTTGGTAGACAGCATACGGGGCAAAGGGCAGTATGTGGGAACATACATGGCGTATGGATCAAATAAGAACGGCTGGTGGGGTGAAGGCGAGATCAAATTTTTTATGGACGGCGATACTGAGTTTCCGACCATTAATGGCACAGGCACGGAGGATTATTTCAATGGGGCATATGATTTTGATTCGCAAACAAAAAACCAGGCGGGGGTGGAAGTGGGCCATTACACCGAGTTTAGCGGCCCGTATACCGGTCTTCCCCAAGTCATACGCGGGGATGGGCATTACGACATTGCGGAACGTTTTGGATTATACAGGTGGCATATAATGGACCCTGTACGCTTCGATAAAGATCTTAAGGTAACCATCCAGGACCTGGGCTGGCATGGTGATGGAAGGTATATGCCATTGCAGGATGATATAGCCTCGGTAGTGTTTTGGTACCAAAGTGAACCACACAATCCATTCCCTAAATTGCCGGCTAAGGACCAACTCGAAGTAAACTAATATGGCAATTAAGTTAAAACCAGTATTTACTCTTTTGGCCGGTATAACCTTCTTATACGCCTGTCAGCCGGGTAAGAATAATGGGGATGCACAGAATTTCAAGAAGGGTACATTTGGCTACGATCTGAACTTCCTTGAAAAGAACGACAGCGTCGTTGTTCTTCAAAGCGAAGACGGACTGGCGAAAGTCATCATTTCTTCTAAATACCAGGGGAAAGTGTTCACATCGACGGCAAATGGCGATACTGGCAAAAGTTTCGGCTGGATAAACTATAAGGCATTTAGCGCTAAAATTGATCCGCACATGAATGCTTATGGAGGTGAGGACAGGCTTTGGCTTGGACCGGAGGGGAGCAAATTTGCGCTTTTCTTTAAACCGGGTACTAAGATGGAGTTTGCCAATTGGCATACGCCTGCCGCTTTTGACCATGAAAGCTGGAACCTTGTTAATAAAGATGGTAAGCAAGTTATCCTGAGCAAAAATATGTCGCTGCTAAATTATGCAGGTGCTAAGCTGGACTTGAAAATCCAAAGAATTATCAGTTTGCTTGATCAGGCTGATATCCAGAAGTATTTAGATGTTCAGCCAGATAGTATGGTGAAATCAATCGGCATTAAAACCGAAAATGCTATAACAAATACCGGTACGGCAGCGTGGACTGCCCACACCGGCACGCCCTGCTTATGGAACCTGGATATGTTTACTCCATCGCCAGGCGTGATCGTTGTAATTCCATATAATGAGAATGTTCAGGGTAAAGTAGCCACAACAGATTATTTTGGCCAGATACCGCCAGATCGGGTGATTTATAAACATGGGCACTTGTTTTTTAAGGCGGACGGTAAATCGAGAGGTAAGCTGGGTATGCCGGCAACCAGGACAAAAACTATAGCCGGCAGCTATGATGCGGCTGGTAATGTATTGACTCTTATCACCTTTAGCGTGGATCCAAGGATTCCCTACCTGAACCAGGAATGGCGAACTGATAAAGACCCATTAGTGGGTGATGCCGCGAACGCCTATAATGACGGGCCACTTGCTGACGGGTCCCAGATGGGACCGTTTTATGAAATGGAAAGTGTTTCTCCTGCCGCATTTTTACAACCAGGTGAGAAATTATCACATCAACATTGCATTTTTCACTTTACGGGGGATAAAACGGGATTAAATAAGATCGCATTAAAAACACTTGGGGTTTCATTGAAAGAGATTGAAGCGGCATTCCAATGATCTGCTTCCTTAACGCAAAAACGCCGGTGAACGTCCGGCGCTTTTTTATAAAAAAACTAAAATATAATCACTCATTAATGTACTTTTTTAGGCATCTGCTTGCTGGCAGATGCTATTCAGCGCCTGTTTGGATAAGGGCTTGCTGATGAATGAGTTCACGCAGCCGTATTTGGTCGACCTTTCCTTATCCGATTCCCTGACAGAAGAGGTCATCACATAAAGGTCGACATGTTTATTTAAACTGTTTTGCAGTTTGTCAAATTTTTCGAGGAATTCCCAGCCACTAAAATCGGGCATGGTCAGGTCCAGGAATATCACATCGGGTAGCTTTTTGGGCTCGCCTTTATATTCCTCCATATATTCAATGATCATGCTGCCGTCAAAAGCATAGGTAGCCTGTTCACACGCTTCATTTTTGTAAAGCATCGTCCTCATAATATAATGATCGATCGGATTATCGTCGATTAAAACAACTTTACACATGGTTTTAAAAGGTTAAAGTCAATTACTGATAAAGTCTAAATATTCGATTTATTAATTATTATGCAAACACTATACCATAAGTATAAAACCTATTTGTTACAACGCCGTATAAACAGATAGAATTAATCAAAGTTTTAATGCATCCGCAGATCACTGCTGTAATAAACAGCACCCGTCCGTATACCACGATACCTAATGATATTGCGCAAAGCAATGCTGAAAGGGTATTAAATTATATCGATGACATCAACCTGGAAAAGAATATCCGTTTCAGACCAACTTCAGCGGGCAGCCTTTTTATGGCATGGAATATAGGAGATTGGGAGTACGATATGGAATGTGTAAAAAATGGATATATAATTTACACGTTTACAAAAGATGGGTATCAGAAGGCGAGCGGGTGCGAACTGTTTGATGATTTTATTCCACAATTTGAGAAATATTTGCTAATGCTTTAACCTGCGACGCTGTCAGGGCAGGGCGCGGGTCTTCGTTAGTAATATACATATCCGGCTGGCCAATATATTCGGCGTACCACTGCAGAGCCGACGCCACTAGTGGCCTCAAATAATCCTTAATATTCACCGTTTCGAACACAATGTGCCCATTTTGGTATTTACTGTAGAATTGCAGTTCGGTAGGATTGGGCTCAAAAGCTATTTCTTCAAGCTTCCGTATGCTGATCCTGAGTATTGATTTTACATCGCGGATCATATCGCCGGCATCGGTATGAATGATATAAAAGTTTGTGGATATCATTAATCAATTATTTCTTACTAACACTTGTCAAAAAATGTACCATTCTGCGGGATTTTCACTAACACAATTGTTGCGGTGACCTGTTATTAACATATTTCATAAAATTCTATGCGAAAGAGAATCAGCTACGTTATATAAAGTAAAAAAAGGCAAGCCGTCTCGTTGCATTTCCGGTCTAAAACAACTCTTGTTGCAAGGCGGGAAAAGGAGGGGCTCGATAAAACAAGAAGCACAGTTTTATAAAATAATGGCGGGTTGGCACCCTGTTATTTTAATAAAATGTTGATAAACAATCCATTCAATATTTGCATTTGTGGAGTTTTAATATTATGTTTAATTGGTAATTACCTATGAAAAAGGAAAAAGTACCGTTATACCCAATCTGTTTATCCTGGTCAACAAAATATTAATGCCGGTTTGTCAGCTAAAGAGCTAATAAATTATAACCCGAATATTCATTTATACAATACTTAGTTATTGCCGAGTTGCTTTGGCGCCGGTAACTTTTTTTAAAAAAATATCGAAACAAAACAAAATTCAGCGCGTCATAAATTATTATAAATCGATACAATGGTCAACCCTGTCAAATATCATTTGGAAACGGCGAGCGGCGAACGGTTGATTGATATCGAACCTGTTTATGAAGAGATAACAGGCGGTGACTTGTTTTCTACCGGCCGCTATATCCTAAGTGACGCAAATGGCGACACTGGTGAAATACGCTTTGATGGGGAGTTATTTGAATGGGAATGGAACGGTGCTCAACCGCTCGATTCCCAAAGTATATTCGAGATCACGCGGTTTATACAAGAATACAACGAGCCCGAGCTTGCGGGCTACCTCGACTAATTGCAATCGCCCCTGCGCGAAATTTCGGATACTTTTTAATTATTTTTAATAAGTATTTGATTTTACTTGTAAAATTAAAATAGTATTCGCACATTGTGGTCATTATAAACTGACCCGCAACTATGGCCGAAGCTTCACCGAGATTTTTATCGCTCGACGTTTTTCGTGGAATGACTATCTGTTTTATGATTATTGTAAATAATCCGGGAACCGATCAATCGTTCTGGCCATTGAACCATGCCGCCTGGCATGGCTTTACACCTACTGATCTTGTTTTCCCATCGTTCCTGTTTGCTGTAGGTAATGCGATGAGTTTTGTGATGAAGAAATATCAGCAGATGAGCAACGGCGCCGTATTGGCAAAAATATTTAAACGGACCATTTTGATATTCCTGATCGGGTACCTGATGTATTGGTTCCCATTCTTCGATATACACAATGGGCATTTTGATCTGAGACCGATCAGCAATACGCGAATTATGGGGGTATTGCAGCGCATAGCACTTTGTTATTGTTTCGCTTCGTTGATGGTATACTATCTGTCAAAACAAACCGTCTTTATACTATCAGGTATATTCTTAATAGGTTACTGGATATTGCTGCTTGTTTTAGGCGATCATAACGCTCCGCTGGGCATGCTCACCAACGCCGGTACTTACTTAGATAAAGCGCTTTTTGGCGATGCACATTTATACCATGGCGAGGGGGTAGCCTTTGATCCCGAAGGTGTACTGAGTACAATACCTTCGATAGTAAACGTGATCATAGGTTATTATGCTGGAAAATTCATCCAGGAAAAAGGCAAAAATTACGAAACCATATCCCGGCTGCTGCTCACCGGCTGCCTGTTCATATTTATTGCGATCTGCTGGGATTCCGTTTTCCCCATCAATAAAAAGCTTTGGACAAGCTCATTTGTTTTTATCACGACTGGCCTTGACCTGGTGATTATTTCATTCCTGATCTATACTGTCGAGATCGCGAAATGGACCAAAGGCAATTGGACAAATTTCTTCACCGTTGTAGGAAAGAATCCCCTATTCATCTACATTACATCTGAGGTATTGCTGCTTATTCTTTCGTGGATCGTGATCGCGGGAAAGGGCATACCAGCTTGGGTAGTCTCTTTTTACCAAAACATAGCGCCGGGAAAGCTTGGGTCACTGCTTTTCGCCATCAGCTTTATGTTGCTTTGCTGGCTGGTGGGCTATATTTTGGATAAGAGGAAAATTTACATTCGGGTCTAACTAACCACTATAAATCAACTAAATCTATCAATCTCACGAGAAGGCCCCTTTTGGGGCCTTTTTCATTGCGTTCAAGGCAACCGCCTGCTATGTAAAGCCGTAAGTTTTATATCCCGCTTTCTTTTTAAAACTAAAATCAGATTATATTTATTATATTATATCATTATTCAGTTCCGAATTTATGCCCTCTATAACAGCAATATCTAAAATAGACCTGCCATGCAAAACCGACCAGAAAGAAGTAAAGGAACAGGCAAGAATAGCCTTTACGTCAAGGTCGCCGCACATGGAACGGTTGATGGATGTATTTGATAACACACAGATAAAAACGCGTAACTTTTGTAAACCGCTGCAATATTATATCACACCTTCATCGTTTGAACAGCGCAACAATGCCTACCTCGAAGCTTCGCTGAAATGGTCGGTAGAAGCGATTGAAGATTGTATAGCCAAAGCCGCTATAAGTAAAGAGGATATTACGGATATTGTGTTTGTTTCAACCACGGGTCTGGCTACGCCAAGTATGGATGCGCTGATTATCAATCAGATGCGATTGGCCCCGCATATTAACCGGCTACCTATTTTTGGGCTTGGTTGTGCGGGAGGCGTATCTGGTATGGCTAAGGCAAACGCCCTCGCGATTGCAAACCCCGACGCCGTTGTGTTATTGGTCGCGGTGGAACTATGTTCACTTACCGTATTAAGAGACGACTACAGTACAAGCAATTTTGTAGGATCAAGCTTGTTTTCCGATGGGGTAGCTGCTTGCTTAATAATGGGCGATAACCGGAGCAGTGACAGCCGGGTAAAATATAAAACCGCCAGTAGCAAATTGTATTACGATTCACTCGAAGTAATGGGGTGGGATTTTACCAATAATGGCTTCAAAGTGCTTTTTTCAAAAGATATTCCCGAATTCATCAATCATAACGTGCGGAATGATATTGATAATTTTCTGTCAAAACTCGGAATGGGAATTAAGGATATTAAGAATTTCATTTTTCACCCGGGCGGCAAGAAAGTCCTTGAAGCTTATACCAGCGCGCTGAAAGTTGAAGGTGATTTTCTGAAAAACTCTCGCGTGGTAATGAATAACTACGGCAATATGTCGAGCGTAACGGTGTTATATGTCCTGGAAAAATTTATCAATGAAGGTTTTGAAGACGGCTATGGTTTGATGATGGCCATGGGACCTGGCTTTTCGAGCGAGATGGTGTTGCTGGAAATGAAAAACTAGTCCGAATCTCGATAGCTATCGGGACGCATAAGTCGGAAAGTCCGAAAGAAACTTATAGCTTGATTTTTTAAATTATTAAAAATATATTCCGGACTTGCAGACCTCCGACTTCCGGACTAAACAATATGTATTTCATCATCTTCACAGCATTTCTGATCGCCCAGCGCTTAACGGAACTATACATTTCGCGCAGGAATGAAAAATGGCTTTTATCGCAAGGCGCAGTGGAGTATGGCCGCGGACATTATCCTTATATCGTGGCGCTGCATACACTTTTCATTGTATCACTTGCCTCGGAATATTATTTCAGTGGTGAGCCCCACCCAATAAGCTACCGGTTCCTGGCGCTGTTTATCCTGTTGCTTGCGTTCAAATCATGGATATTGACTTCATTGGGAAAATATTGGAATACCAGGATATACCGTGTACCAGGAAGCATTGCCGTAAAAAAAGGCCCTTACAAATTACTCAGGCATCCAAATTATATTGATGTGGTTTGCGAGATAGCCATTATACCGCTGGTGTTTCACTTGTATTATACGTCGGTAATTTTCTCGGTTTTGAATGCCATTATGCTGACAGTGAGGCTGAAAGTAGAAAATAAGGTTTGGGCCGAATAAACAAAAAAAATCCCCGGCCATTCACTACCGGGGATTTAACCATTCTTCAAACCAATTAAAAGTATTAATCTCTTATTTATTAACCACGTACTTGTACGCACCTAAAGCGGAGAAGGTTATAAGGAATTTGAATTTTTTTTAATAAATTTTTGACAGCTGTAAAATGCGCATACAAGCTTTTTCACTTTTCTCTTTTTACTTTTGATTTTTAGTGATATATTTGCGCCTCTTTTAGGAGAATATACAATGAAGAAAGATCTGCATCCAAAGAATTATAGATTAGTTGTTTTTAAGGACATGTCAAACGATTATGCCTTTTTAACAAAATCATGCATCGACACCCGCGAAACCGTAAAATGGGAAGATGGCAACGAATACCCGCTTGTAAAGCTGGAAATCTCGCATACTTCGCACCCGTTCTATACCGGTAAGATGAAGCTGGTTGATACTGCAGGACGTATCGACAAATTCCGCACCCGTTACAACAAAAAGTAATTCGGTGTTACCGATAAATAATTTGAAGGTCTCCCGGTACATCGGGGGACTTTTTTTATTTTTGCGCTATGGCTATCATTCTTTTTGACGATAACGCACATCAAACACTGCTGCCTTTAACCTTTACGCGTCCCGTAGCCGATCTGCGCGTTGGTATTTTGACGATAGCCGAGAAGTGGGGTAAATACCTCGACCTCGATTTTTCTTACCATACGCAGCCTTATTTAAGTGCTAAGTTTCCTATTGCAATTGGGGATAGAAATCTGTTCATTAACGGCTCTGTTTGCCCGGATGAGCAGTTGCTGGAAGCTATTTATAAATTACACGGGGACGAAGCGCTAAAACATAACGGTAAGCTGATAGCCGTAAAACTGTCGCAATGGGACGCTAAAAGTTTTGATGCGACTGCCAAATTTGACCGGGAGATCAGTTATGATGGGACGCCGGTGATGATAACTTACCCTGAAGATATATTCAGGCAAAACGATACCGAGCTTCGTAAGGACTTTAAATTACTTACTAAGGGGCGTAAAAGTGCCTCTATCAGCAATACAAATGTGATCATTGGCGATGACTTCTTTGCAGAAGAAGGCGCCATTGCCGATTGCTCAACTTTTAGTACGCTTAACGGCCCCATTTACCTGGCTGCAAAAAGCGAAGTATGGGAAGGTACGCACATACGGGGCGGGTTCGCGCTGCATAGTCACTCTCAGGTGAAAATGGGCACCAAAATATACGGTGCTACCACCGTCGGGCCGTATTGCCGGGTTGGCGGAGAGATCAATAACGCGGTGATCTGGGGATATTCAAACAAAGGACATGAGGGCTATTTAGGTAATGCCGTGATAGGCGAGTGGTGTAACATAGGCGCCGATAGCAACAATTCAAACCTGAAAAATAACTACGCCGAAGTAAAGTTGTGGGACTATAATACAGAGCGTTTCCGCAAAACAGGCCTGCAATTTTGCGGCCTCATTATGGCCGACCATGCCAAATGTGCTATCAATACGATGTTCAACACAGGTACGATAGCAGGTGTGGGCGCCAATATATTCGGGGCGGGTTTCCCGAGGAATTTTATCCCTGATTTTTCATGGGGCGGGCCGCAGGGTTACGAGGTCTATACATTGAAAAAAATGTTTGAAACCACCGAAAAGGTTTTTGCCCGGCGCGACCATCGGGAATTTAATCAAATTGAACGGGATATTTTGACCAAAGTCTTTGAATTAACAGAGCTGTTTCGAAGATTTTGAGTCGATAGTTAATGGTCTATAGTCCATAGCTTTAACTTTAGGGGAGTTTTAAATTAATACATCATAAAATACCATCGACTATCGACCATGGTCTATGGACTAAAACAACAAAAATGAGAAAAAAAATTGTCGCCGGTAACTGGAAAATGAACATGGATTACGAAGAGGGCTTGTCGCTTTTTTCGGAAGTGGTAAACATGGTACACGACGAAGTGACCGGCAAGCAGCATGTGGTGGTTTGCAGTCCATTCATACACCTGCATAGTCTGGCACAATTAGCAAAAGCCAATGCCAAAGTTTCTATCGGTGCACAGAACGCTCACCAGGCCGAATCAGGCGCTTACACCGGTGAAATTTCAGCTAAGATGATCCATTCAACAGGTGCGGAATATGTAATACTGGGGCATTCTGAACGCCGCCAGTATTTTGGTGAGGATAATGCTCTGCTTGCAAAAAAAACTGATACGGCTCTAAAAAATTCCCTGAAACCTATCTTTTGCATTGGCGAAACCCTGCAGGAACGCGAAGCGAACAAGCATTTCGATATTATAAAAACACAATTGGAAGAAGGTGTTTTTCACCTGGATGCCACTCAATTTGCTCGGGTAGTTTTAGCTTACGAACCTGTTTGGGCGATTGGCACGGGAGTTACCGCTACTTCGGCGCAGGCACAGGAGATACACGCGTTTATACGAAAAGAAATTGCTGCAAAGTATAATCAGGAAGTTGCTGATAATACCACGATCCTGTATGGCGGAAGCGCTAATCCTAAAAATGCCGGTGACCTGTTCGCTCAACCTGATATTGACGGCGGCCTGATAGGTGGAGCGTCATTAAAGTCACGCGATTTTATAGATATCGCGAAGGTGTTTAATTGATTGTAGAGATCAGAGACCGGTGATTAGAGATTAGAAAGATCTTGATTATTGACCCGGTTAGTCTCTAACCTCTTATCTCTGATACTGATGAAGAAACTGCTTAAAGTCATACTGCCCCCGTTCATCGGGTTTTCGCTGTACTTTATCGCGGTTCGCTACAGTCCGTATTATTTCAATCTGAAACCCGATGAGATGGGCGACGGCAACCTGCAAAGCTTTATGTCTTACTATCGCTATTGCGTCCCTTTGCTATTCGTTGTAGGCTTATTAACCCAATTACTGATCTTTGTACCGGTTTGGGATAAAGTTATTACCAGGTCAGCATCTGCAAAATGGCTCTCATTTTTAATATTATGTTTTATTTGTCTGATATTTGCTGCAGCTATTGCTTACGCGATGTGGGATACTTATTCAGGGAAGCATTTATTTAAGCTATGGGTTTTTATGGCCGGTGTCCAGATAACTTATTGGCTGATGAATATTGTATTAATGTACCTTATCGACGCCTGGCTTTACCGCCCGGCCAAAATTGAACCCGAGAAATGAATTATTACGAATTGGTTTTTACCGTTGGCAGCGGCGAGGATTACCAGAAGGACCTGCTCATAAATGAGCTGGCAGAAATAGGTTTCGATACTTTTGAAGAAACAGAAGCAGGCTTTAATGCCTATATCCCCGCCGACTATTTTGATGAGCAGGTATTGAACGACCACCTTGTCGATTACAGCTTTCCGTTCAGCTTTAGCTATGAGATAAACCTTATCGAAAAGCAAAACTGGAACGAGGTATGGGAAAGCAATTTTGAGCCGATACAGATCAGCGACCAGGTATTTGTAAGGGCGTCGTTTCACGAGCCAAGACCTGAGTTTCCGATCGAGATCGTGATCGACCCCAAAATGGCTTTCGGTACCGGGCACCACGAAACCACTTCGATGATGATGGATATGATGCTTGCGGCCGGCGTTGCGGGTAAAAAAGTGCTGGATATGGGCTGCGGTACGGGTATATTGGCCATATTAGCTGAAAAACTTGGTGCAATTGATATCGCCGCGGTAGATTACGATCTGGCATGCTATGACAGTACTACCGAAAATGGTCAATTAAATAATTGCCGGCACATACGGGTTTTCTGCGGCTCACAAGAGGCCATACCCCACGAAAAATTTGATTTTATCTTCGCAAATATCAACCGTAACATCCTGCTCGATCAGATGGACCGATATGCCTGGGTACTGAAACCCGGTGGCGAACTGTATCTCAGCGGGTTTTATGAAACAAACGACCTTGAGATCGTTAAGCGGGAAGCTGCAAAATACAGCTTGCGGTACCTAAACCATCAAAAGGCCAAAGACTGGGTAGCCGCAAAATTCACAAAGTAACGTTGTAATGTGTTTCGTTTAACCGGAACACTAAGATAACTTTTTCATCTCAAATGTTATAATATGTGTTATAACTGACACTTTTTTTTGCCTGTCTGCTTAACTTTGGACATATTTTTACTTTTCGACTAAAAAGGTCAGTAGTAAAAAAGCCTAAATTATTTTTCTTATGAAAACTTATATAGTACCTATTGATTTCTCGGCGACTTCCATTCACGCTGCAGAATATGCTGCTCTTTTGAGCAAACAAAGCGATGTTACCCGCATTATCCTGCTTCATTCTTATTATATATCGGTATATCAAAGCGTTTTGCCAACGCCAGATATGGTGATCATATCAGAAGAAGCAATAGAAGACGAAGCAGAAGAAAAACTAAGTGAATTAAAGCATATCCGCGATAAGTTGCTTAAACTGGTTAGGGAAGGCGTTGAAATTCATACCAGGGTGAGCCGCTCGCCTCTTACCCGGTCGGTAATTGAAAATATATCAGATGAAAAAGCCGACCTGGTGATCATAGGCAGTAATGGCATGAACAGCGAAAGTGACAGTTATGTAGGGATAAACGCGATCAATATATCCAGGCTTAGTCCTGAGCCGGTGGTAGTTGTCCCACCCGGTACCCATTACGAAAGGATAAAGCGTGTAATGATTGCTTGTGATTTCCAAAAAATATCCCAAACATTCCCGCTTGGCCCTTTGAAAAAGCTTTTGAGCGGGAACGATGTAGAATTATTGGTAGTTAATATCGATAAACAGGCCAAACACCGTAATGCTGATCTGCAGCAATTAGCCGAAGAGTCGGCCTTGCATCAAATGCTGAGGGAGTATCATCCCCAATATTTCTATAGCGAATCGGGCGACGTGATCAATGGCATACTGGATTTTGCCAAAAAACACCATGCCCAGATGGTTATAGCACTTCCGCACAAGTATAGCTTCTTTCAGTCGCTGCTGCACAATAGTGTTTCATCGGGCCTTACGATACATTCGGCCATACCAGTGTTATTGCTGAAATAGGGGATTGCCAAAGCTGCGGGAATTTGTGTTTCTTTGCAGTAGATCTAAATGAGGGTACATTTCATAGCGATAGGCGGCAGCGCCATGCACAATATGGCTATCGCGCTGCATAAAAAAGGGTTCAGGGTTACCGGTTCTGACGATGTTTTGTTCGAACCGTCGGTATCCCGGCTTTCGCAACATGGTCTTTTGCCCGAAAAGGAAGGCTGGTTCCCTGAAAAGATCACCGAAGATACTGATGCCGTTATATTAGGTATGCACGCCAGGGCAGATAACCCTGAACTGCTTAAGGCACAAGACTTAGGCCTCAAAATATATTCATATCCCGAATATATTTATGAACATTCAAAAAATAAGCTGCGGGTGGTAATAGGGGGAAGTCATGGTAAAACTACCATTACCTCGATGATATTGCATGTACTGAAAAGTGCGGGAAAGGATTTTGACTACCTGGTGGGGGCACAATTGGAGGGCTTTGATACTATGGTAAAGCTGACCGATGAGGCCCCGGTGATCGTTATAGAGGGTGATGAATACCTGTCTTCGGCCATTGACAGACGACCCAAATTCCATTTGTACAAAGCAAACATAGGCGTCATTAGTGGTATCGCATGGGATCATATCAATGTATTCCCTACGTTTGACAATTATGTTGAGCAATTCGAATTGTTCATCGAAACTATTCAGGCCGGCGGGAAGCTGATCTATAGTGAAACGGACAGCGTTTTGAACGAACTGGTGAAATTGAATAGGTCGGCAGTAGAAAAAATACCTTATGGTTTGCCGTCCTATAATATTAAATATGGGGTTACTAATATCACAATGGACAATAAAGAATACCCTTTGCAGGTATTCGGCGAACATAACCTGCTGAACTCAGAGGCAGCACGTTTGGTTTGCGAAAACTTAGGTATACATGCGGTCGGCTTTTATACTTATTTGGGTTTGTTTAAGGGCGCGGCCCGGCGCCTGGAACTTGTTGGAAAAAATGAAAACGCGAGTTTTTTTAAGGATTTTGCGCATTCCCCATCTAAGCTGAAGGCAACAATTCACGCAGTAAAAGCGCAATTTACAGATAGAGAGCTGATTGCGTGTATAGAATTACATACTTTCAGCAGCCTTGATAAAAATTTTCTTAGTCAATATTCAGGCTCGATGGACGAGGCTGATACGGCCATCGTTTTTATCGACAGGAAAACTTTTGAGCACAAGAAAATCACCCCATACGGTTCAGAAAGGGTAAAAACTGCGTTTTCACGAGAGGATATACTGTTTTTTAATGAGCCTGGAGAATTGAATAAATACCTGGAGAACATAGATATGAAGAACAAAAATTTGTTGATGATGAGTTCGGGGAATTTCGGCGGAATAGATTTGAAATCACTTTCTGTAAAAATATTATAAAAATTAGAAATAATATTTGTTCTATTGATATTTTTCGTAACTTTATTAACTACAGAGAAACCTTGTCAAAATAAAAATTAAATGAAAGCACTCGGAAAAAAAATCAGGTTACTGCGCCATCAAAAAGGATGGAGCCAGGAAGATGTTGCTAAGAAGCTCGACATTTCTATCCCGGCATTTTCCAAAATAGAAACAGGTATTACCGATATCAATTTATCGCGGCTCGAACAGATCGCCGTACTGTTTGATATGACTGTAGTACAACTGCTTACGTTCAGCGACTCTGAACAGGATCAAAAATTTGTTAATGAACTGGAGACAGTTAATAAGAAGCTTTTGGACCGCGAATCAGAAGTGATCGACCTGCAAAAGAAAGTGATCGAACTGTTCGAAGAGCTGCGCCACGCAAAGATTACAGCGTAATTTCAGAATTATACTCTTCTTTCAATTAAAAATATATCGCATGGTAACGTGTTTTTTTCCGAACACGCCTCCCATATTGTGATGTAATGCGATCATTTTATCATTAAAATCACCCACCCACGATAGCTCCAGTTCATTGTATTGATTTAACGGCAACGCGTATTCCCCAATTTTGATAAACATGCCCGACTCAAGGCCATGCTTCTGAAATTTTTGTTTGGTGCCCATTACAATAGCCCGCATCCGTGACACGCCTTTCCATCGGTGATAGACAAACTTAAGTTTGCCGATTAGGTTAAGCTTGCCGTTAATGCCCTTGATCATCTGGTTGGCGTCGGGTAATATGATCACGAAGGATGCGGGCTCATTGTTCACATAGGCAAACCATATCAGGTTTTCGTCCATTAATGGTTTCATCTGCCGAAAACTTTCCATTATAGTGGCGTGAGTTATGGGAACAAAATTTTCGAAATCGCGCCAGGCATCGTTGTATATTTCGATAAAATCAGAAGCGAACTTTTCTATTTTTTTAGTCTCGAGATGCCTGAACTCGTAGCCGGGCTTTTGTACTACCCATGCGGCGATCTTTCTAAACCTTTCAGGAAAAGGCTTAATGATATCGACGTGGTTAGTGATTTGCTCATACAGGGTTTTAAAGCCGTAATCGTCAAAGAATTCTTTGTAGTAGGCGTGATTGTAGTTCATGCCATATGAGGGCGGCACGAAACCTTCGACAAGCAGCCCCCAGAAATTATCGTTCTCTCCAAAGTTGATCGGCCCATCCATAGCCTGCATACCCTGCGCTTTTAGCCATTCTTTCGCGGTATCGAAAAGCTTAAAGGCTGCTTTCTCGTCATTAACCGACTCAAAGAAACCCATGCCGCCGGTTGGCTGCTCGTAACTATAAGCTTTTTTGCCATTAATAAATGCCGCTACCCGGCCGATGAGGCTGCCGTTGTCATCTGTCAATACCCACCTTGTGCACTTACCGTGCTGATGAAAATTATTTTTCTGCGGGTCAAAAACGGCTTCTATGTCATTATCCAGCGGGCATATCCAGTTGGGGTCATTCTTATAAACCAGGCGTGCCACGTCAAGAAAATCTCTCCGTGTTTTTTTATCGCTAACCTCAATTATTTTCATCAGCTTAAAGTCAGCATGCAAAAAAGCATCCAGCGTTTTGAATCTGAATGCTTTTCGATCTGTATATAGTTAAAAATTGTCAATATCAATAATCGTCATCCTCATCGTATCCCTCAAAACTTTCATACCTGCCCAGGTCGTCTAAAGGAATATCAAAATCTTCGTCTTCGTCATCATCAATGATCCGCTTCTTCGCAGCCATATCCGCAGACTTCTCATCCGGTTTATTTGCGCCAGTACTTTTAGCGCCTGTATCTTTCTTAAGCGGTTTCTTTGGCGATTCCATTGGGTGAAATTATATAGTATGTCTCAAGTTAAATTTAAATGGGGTTAATTGCAAATATGTTTTTGTACCGGGCTTTGCTATTCCAAAAATAATTAAAATCATTTTCAAAGAAAATACAATTAAAAATTATTCTGATTGCTCGCCGATGGAGGCTGAATTATCCATAAACTCTTTGATCTGAGGTAATTCGCCCAGGCTGTTGATACCGAAATAATCCATAAACTGCTGGCTGGGACTGTATAAGATCGGCCGGCCCACAGTGTCGGACTTCCCGGCGATGGTTATCAGGTCCTTTTCCAGGAGTTTTTGGATAGAATATTCGCTGTTTACGCCGCGTATCTGTTCTATCTCCAGTTTAGTCACCGGTTGTTTGTAAGCGATTATGGCTAACGTCTCCAAAGCGGCCGGACTCAGCTTCTTTTTAGACCGCTGTACCTGCAGTAAATTGATCACCTCGTGATACTCCTTTTTCGTAAGGAATTGGTACCCGTTGGCAACATGCACCAATTCAATTGCGAACCTTTCGTCCTGGTACTTTACACGGATATGATCCAGATAGGTATTTACTTCTTCCCTGGTAAAATCGCGCTCAAAGACAGACTGCAGGCAATAGATGATCTCTTCCGCACGGATGCTTTGTTCCGATGAAAAGATCAACGCTTCAATATGTAATTCAACAGACCCCATTAACGCTCAGGCAATTTTGCAATCTCAAATATGCAAAAAGAATTGGTCAATACCGAAGGCATAAAAAATTGGCACATTGTTATCCACAATTGGGGAAAATGTTGGGGAAATTGGGGAAATCGGAAATGAACAATTGGGGAAAATTTCGGCTTCGCGTGGAAAAAACTTCCACAAATAATTAATTTATATAATAAAAGTTAAGTTTATATATACTCAGAAGCACATTTTGGCATAATGGCATAACATTTGGATATACTATTTCGACCCCCAAAAAGGGCTGTTTTTCATAGGTAGATGTAGAGGCCGGAAACTGCGAGAGTAACCGGCCTTTCTTTTTTTACGAAAATCAGACTTGCTTAATAGTTTATTACCTGTTCTTCGATCTGCACAGGGATCTCGCGCCACTCATATTTCTGATTACGCAATTGCGGCTCAAAGCCTGCTTCAATAATTGAATTTTGAATTCCCTTTGCCGTGAAGCGGTGCGGTGCGCCCGCTGCGGATACTACATTCTCTTCGATCATGATCGAACCAAAATCATTGGCGCCGGCATGGAGACATATTTGGGCAACTTGTTTGCCCACGGTGAGCCACGAGGCCTGGATATTTTTGATATTGGGAAGCATGATACGGCTCAGCGCTATCATGCGGATATATTCGTTGCCCGAAACATTATTGGTGATGCCGCGCACTTTGCGCAACAGCGTGCCGTCGTCCTGGAATGGCCAGGGGATAAAGGCCATAAAACCATAACCACCTTCGGGCTTTTCCGATTGCACCTCGCGTATCCAAACCAAATGCTCAAATCGCTCCTCAATAGTTTCCACATGGCCAAACATCATCGTAGCCGAAGAGGGTAAATTCAGTTGATGAGCCGCCCGCATAACGTCCAGCCATTCTTTACCGCCGCACTTACCTTTGGAGATAAGCCTGCGAACGCGATCGTTCAGTATTTCAGCGCCCGCGCCGGGTAACGAATCCAAACCGGCGGCTTTTAGTTCGCGCAGCACATCGATATGGGCCATGCCTTCCAGTTTGGAAACATGGGCTATTTCGGGCGGACCTAATGAGTGCAACTTTAAATTAGGGTACAGTTCTTTCAATTGCCTGAACAGATCGGCATAAAACTTTAAACCCAGGTCGGGGTGGTGACCGCCCTGCAACAGCAATTGATCGCCGCCGTAACGAAATGTTTCCTCTATCTTTTGCTTATAGGTTTCAATATCGGTGATATAGCTATCCTCATGACCCGGTCTGCGGAAGAAATTGCAGAACTTGCAATTGGCGATGCAGACGTTGGTGGTATTTACGTTGCGATCTATCTGCCAGGTAACTTTGCCATGCGGAACCTGCTTTTTGCGCAACTCGTTGGCCACGAACATTAATTCAGCGGTAGGAGCGTTGTGATACAAATGCACACCTTCTTCTATCGACAGGAAATCAAAATTCAAAGCGCGCTGCAGCAGGTCGGCGGTGTTCATAGCGCAAATATACGGAGTAGATGCATAGTTCGCAGTTGTCTGAACCTTGATTTTCCTGATTATTAGATTTCCATGATTTAGAACGCGTTTAAAATCATAAAATCCTCTAATCCAACGAATCTTAGTTCAGACAACCTTACCCTTATCCAACCTCAAAACCCTCGTCACACTATCCGGAATTTCATGCTGGTAATGCGTCACATAGATCATCGTCACATTACTCAATTCGCAAATGGCATCCACCAGCATTTTAAAGTGCTGCACCTGGTACGCGTCCAGCCCCTGGCAGGGCTCGTCAAATATTAATAGGGTAGGGTTTTTGATCAGCGCACGAGCCAGCAGGCATAGCCGTTGCGCGCTTGCAGGAATATTCTTAAGCAATTGCCTCGCGTACCGATCGATTTCCAAAGCCCTCATCCATCGCAAGGCAATAGCCGATTTCTTTGGGTCACTCGGCCGGAATAGCCCCATCGTATCATAAAAACCTGATTCGATCACTTGCAAACAACTATTATCTGTTGGAAAATATTGGTACAACTCGGGTGATATAAAGCCGGTTTTGTTTTTAATATCCCAGATACTTTCGCCCGTGCCGCGCTTACGGTCGAATAAAATAATATCGTTCGCGTAAGCCTGCGGATTATCCGCGTTGATCAAACTCAATAAAGTCGATTTTCCCGCCCCGTTTGGACCGAGTAAAGCCCACCTTTCTCCTTGTTTGATATGCCAGTCGACGTCTTTTAGCACTTGTTTTTCACCGTAGCGGATATTCACTTTGTCCATTTTCATGATCCAGTCGTAGGATGGGTGTTCGCCTTTTAAATGGAGCAGTTCTGAGAGCTCGCTTTTATTAATAATATTCTTCCTGGTGTCCGCAACGGCTTTTGGATAGAACTGATCTTTGCCCATAACTGATACATTTCCGTCTTTCAGACAAGCAATGTGTGTTATTGAGTCCGGTATTTCAAAAGGCGAAGTCGCCATAATGACCGTTATGCCCGATGAGGTGATGTCGCTTATGATCGTATTAAATTCCGCCCGTGTTTGTATATCCAGACCTGCCAAAGGGTTATCCAGCATCAATATCACCGGGTTTTTTAGTAAGGCGGCGGCTATCAGCAGGCGCTTGGTTTCGCCGTTGGATAATTTGATCAGCTGCTTATCTTTTAACGCCTCCAGGTGTAGTTTTTGCAACGTCTTACCAAAGGTCCAGTAATGATCTTCATCACCATAGGGTTTTATCGATCCTAAATATTCGTCAACGGTTAACGCGTCTTCCGAGTCGGACGAATTATAGCGCTGCTGGTAATAAAAATCGCCTGTGTTGGAAAGGTTTCGGAAATGATGCCTCGATTCCACTAAAGCGATCAGCCTGTGAAAAGTGAGATGCGCATCCGGATGAGGATGTTTTTGTAAAAATTCTTCATGAAAATAATAACGGATGCTGCCTGCAGATAAATGATATTTTCCGGCGATGACCTGCAGCAGCGCGCTTTTTCCCGACCCGCTTTCACCAACCAGCGCCCAGTTTTCTCCTCTGCTAACGCTGAGATCCAGGCTGTTAAAAACAACCGAATTGCCCAGTTTTAAAACCGCGTTAGAAATCGACAGCAATGGCGTATTCATAGCGCCGAAATTAGAAATTCTTACGGTAAAATATTTGTAAAAAGAGCTGTGTGAAACTTTAACAAATATATTTTGTAGTAGCTAATTATCTAACCAATTATCTATGAGAAATATAAAACTAGCATTGTTCGCATTGGCCCTATTCGCACTGAGCAGTTGCTCGGTGATTGCCGGGATATTCAAAGCCGGGGTAGCTGTAGGTATTATTGTGGTGGTTGTAGTGGTAGTGATCATCATTTGGATCATATCCAAAGTGACGGGCAAATAAAAAAGCTTCCCGGCGAGGCCGGGAAGCTTTTGCTTGGCGCTAAGAGAAATTATTTCTTCTTAGTTGTGTCTTTCTTCATTTTAGAAGTGTCAGCCATTTTCATTTTGCTGGTATCCTTCTTAGAAGTGTCAGCAGCCATCTTAGCTGAGTCAGCCATTTTAGCTGAATCGGCAGCTTTAGTTGAATCAGCAGCTGATGTACCAGATTTACCTTTGCAGGCAGCAGCAGAAACAGCAATCGCTAAAGCTAAGAAACCAATTTTGAATGAGTTTTTCATTTTAGTTTTTTTTAATAAGTGATTAATAGTTTTGCCCATTAATACCGCTAAAAACAAAAGGTAACCCGTAATTTAAAAAAAATTACAGATTACCTTTCCTAAAAAGCAAAAAACTAAAAAATCAAATAGATAAAACTAAAATGATATAGTTTAAAGAATGATTACTTCTTTTTAGTAGTGTCTTTTTTAGTGGTGTCAGCAGCAGCTTTCTTAGTAGTGTCAGCAGCTTTCTTAGAAGTGTCAACAGCAGTTTTAGCTGAATCAGCAGTTTTTGCAGAATCTGCAGATGAAGCCGAAGAAGAACCTTTGCAAGCTGCGAAAGAAACAGCAACTGCCAAAGCTAAAGAAGCGATCTTGATTGAATTTTTCATGTGTTATATTTTTGTTTTGTAGCATTAATACGGCAAAGTGCAAAAGGTAACCCATGTTCTTTCAGAAAAATTAAATACTAAAAGGCGACCGTGCACAGTCACCTTAAAGCACCGTTCAAAACTATAATCACTACTTTTTGCTGGTATCTTTTTTGGCGGTGTCAATTTTCGCCTTCGTGGTGTCAATGGTTTTCTTTGGTGAATCCGGGTTCACTTTACCCGTCTCTTCTGGTGCAGGTTTTGTGCGGTCACCGCATCCTGAGCAGCCTGCGGCAAAAATGCTGGTCATGAGGGCCAACAGGCCAATTTTAACTAAATTTTTCATCTTGTTAATTTTTAGATTTTTGCATTGATACGGCAAAATCTAAAAAGGTAACCCGGCTGAAAAATATATAAAAAAAGGCGACCCGATACGGGTTACCTTACTCATTTTCCGGGAATTAAACGTTTTGTTTAGTGGTGAGTGGTATCCTTTTTGGTAGTATCCGGCGTCATTTTTTTGGTTGTGTCGACAACGGTGGTTTTGGTTGATTCGGTTACTTTGGTGGTATCCGTGGTGCCAGTTGATTTGGTCCCTTTGCAGGCGGCGAATGATAAAGCCACTAAAGCAGCTAAACCTAATTTACTCATGGTTTTCATTGGAGTGATGAATTGATTAATAATTGTTGTAAAATTGAATGTTAGATCAAGTAGGTAACCTGATACTTTTAATTTTGTTTAATTTTTTTACTATGAGTGGGTTACAATTTCGCTTAAATCGTATTAATAGTGAATAAAGAGTTTAAAACTTCGACGCCAACCGACAGTGAAATTGTTTTTGGTATTCTAAATAACTCGGAAAGTGCGATAAAACGTTTGTACGTGGCGTATTTTCCGATGGTGCTGCAACTGATCATCAATAACAATGGTACCGCAGACGATGCCAAGGATATTTACCAGGAGGCGATCATAGTTCTTTACAATAAGATAAAAAAGGGCGACTTTGAGCTCAACAGCAAGCTGAAAACGTTTTTATATTCAGTTTGCCGGAGGCTCTGGCTCAAAAGGCTGAGCCAGATGAACCGGTACGGCGGCGATCTGCACGACTTCCAGGAATATTCACCTGTGGAGGACGAAGTAGAGGACCAGGCCGAGCGGAACATGCAGTTCAGCAAGATGCAAAGCGCTTTGGGGATGCTTGGGGAACCTTGCAAAACCATTATCGAAGATTTTTATATCCATAACAGATCGATGCAGGATATCTGTGAAAGCTTTGGTTATACCAATGCGGATAATGCCAAAACGCAAAAATATAAATGCCTGCAAAGGCTGAAAAAATTGTTTTTTCAGCAGAAATAGGAGCAAAAAACATGAGAGACGAGCAACTTTTGGAAGTGATAGAACGCTACCTCAACGGCGAAATGAACGCCGATGAACGTAAAGTGTTCGAACAGTTTCGCATAGAAAATGCCGAAGTTGACCAGCGCGTAATAGAGCATCAGCAGTTTACCGGTCTACTGAAACAATACGGTGAGCGCGTGGAACTGGAGAACAGGCTGAACGCCATTCACCAGGAGATAGACGTGCACGCCCTCACTGAAGAAGTGATCATCCATCCATCTTGGATCGTCCAATTATGGCGCGACCATCACTCCAAGATATCTGTAGCGGCCTCTATCGCGATATTTGCGATACTGGCTACTTTGTTTGTGACGGGCAGTTTGAGCAATAGAAGCCAGTACCAGGAACTTAGGGATATAGTTAAACAGGTGGTTGACATCCAAAAACACGGTGGCGGGCATCCGACCATAACACCACCACCTGTAAGGAGCGCTGTTGCGAACAATAAGTATGGGGGTACGGGCTTTGCTATATCGTCAAACGGCCTTATAGCTACCGCCTACCACGTGATAAGCGATAACGACTCTGTTTATGTGCAAAATGTTGCAGGGAAATCGTTCAAAGTAAAAGTTCTTTACACAGACATAAAAGCTGATGTAGCCATATTGCAGATAACTGACTCAGCATTTAAAACTTTGGGTTCTATCCCTTACACGTTTAAACGTTCGGAAAGCGACCTCGCAGAAAATGTTTTCACGTATGGCTATTCTCAGGGGCAGCCGATGTATGATGATGGAAGGATAACCGCACAAAACGGTTTGAACGGCGACAGCGTTGATTACCAGGTGTCTGTTCCGGTTAACCCCGGTAATAGCGGCGGCCCGTTATTTGATAACAGAGGTGATATTATCGGCATGGTTAAAGCCAGGCAAACGCAAATGGAAGGCGCGCATTTTGCATCGAAGTCAAATTATATTTTAGCGGCTATCGACAGTCTTGCAGCCGACTCACTGGCTAAGAAGCCTATACTAAACACCAAAAACACGTTGACCGGTTTGAGCCGCCAGCAACAGATCAAAAAGCTGCAGAATTATGTGTTCCTGGTGAAAGTTTACGCGAAGAACTAAAGCGATCTTATATATAGGAAAATGCCCTGTTTTGCAGGGCATTTTTTGTTTGAATACGATTTATAAGATTTTATGGATTGACATGATGTAATCTGCACATCCGCACATTTGAAATCTGCACATCAACGATCCACCTCCCCCAAAACAAAATCAATAGACCCTATAATCGCGATCAGGTCAGCGATCATGACGCCTTTGGATATTTCGGGCAGTACGGAAAGATTGCAAAAGCTTGGCCCGCGTGCTTTTACGCGGAAAGGGACCTCGGTATCGGCAAGGCGTAAGTTTCCATCTTTATCAAGCTCCCGTTTTTTTGTCGTGGATGAAGTAAAAGCCTAGTTCGCCTTTAGCGCCTTCTCCGCGGAAATAGAAGTCTTGCGGCTTGGGAGTTAGTTTACGGGGCATTTTGGCACGGGGGTCAAAGTCAGGAGTACGCTTCAGTTCTTTTTGCAGGCGGTCAAGGCATTGCTCTATAATGTGCAGCGATTGATCGATCTCGTCCACGCGTACTTTATACCGATCCCAGCAATCGCCAACGGTACCCATTTCGCCTTTACCTATCGGCACTTCAAAATCCAGTTCGGGGTAAACGGAATAGCCATCGATACGGCGCAGGTCCCATTTCAAACCCGACCCGCGCAGCATCGGTCCCGAACAGCCGTAGTTTATTGCTACATCCATGGGCAACACGCCGACGTTAGCCGTGCGCTGAATGAATATGGGATTATCTGTCAATAACTGGTTCAATTCGGCCGTTTTTGGTTTAAAGTAGTCCACAAACTCCCTGCAGCGTTCTTCAAAACCGACGGGCAGATCGTAAAACAAACCGCCAACCCAAATGTAATTGTACAGCATGCGTGAGCCGGAGACCCATTCCAGCATGCCCATGATATGCTCGCGGTCGCGGAAACACCACAGGAAGGGCGTAAAAGCGCCAATATCGATGCCGTAAGTGCCGATAGCAATAAGATGTGAGGCAATGCGGTTCAGTTCGCAAACCAGTACCCGGATATATTCGATTCTTTTCGGAATTTCCTGATCAATACCCAGCATCTTTTCGACGCCCATACACCAGATATGGCTGTTGTTCATGGATGCCAGGTAGTCCATACGGTCGGTAAACGGAATGGTTTGCTGGTAGGTGAGCGATTCAGCATGTTTCTCAAAGCAACGATGCAGGTAACCGATATGCGGTATCACTTCCTTCACGATCTCGCCGTCGGTAATCAACTCCAACCGCAAAACACCGTGCGTAGACGGATGCTGTGGGCCCATATTGAGCACCATGTCCTCCGTCGACGCTTCAGCTATTTTTTGCTTATAGCGCTCTAAGGCTTCCTCGTATTTTGAATTCGTGATATTCAAATCAATCTATTTTGATCCCTTTATAATATTTATCGACCGTCGTATAATCCTTTCGCAACGGATAACCTTCCCAATCATCCGGCAACAATAGCTTTCTCAGGTCAGGGTGTCCTTCAAAAAATATCCCGATCATTTCATAGGCCTCACGCTCGTGCCAGTTAGCTGCGCCGTAAACGGAGGTGATGCTCGGGAAAGATGGCAACTCGTCTTCATTGCGATCATTTTCCTTACTTACTTTTAGCGTAAGCTGGGTTTGGTAAGGGATAGACGCCAAATGATAAACCACGCCAAACCGGCCATCGTCAACCCCGTAATCCACCCCGGTGAGGCAGGAAAGAAAATCAAAGTAAGTTTTAGCGTTATCCCGCAATTCGCGGCACACATCAACAATACGATCAGGATCGATGAGCAAAGCCGGCTGCAAGCCGCCGGTTTCTTCACCAGCGATCACGTCCTCGCCAAACTTAGCTATCAGCAATAATTTGATCTGTTCGAAACTCATGGCGCCAGGCGTACTTTTTTCCAGCTTTTACTATCGATCTTTTTATACAATATCCTGTCGTGCAGGCGGCTGGGGCGCCCTTGCCAGAACTCGATCAGGCGGGGTTTTAAAATATAGCCTCCCCAAAATGAAGGTTTCGGTACATCTTTATCAGCGTATTCTGCTTCCAACTCCTGCCATTTTTTTTCAAGTCCGGTACGGTCAGCTATTTCCTGGCTCTGCGGAGATACTATAGCGCCTACCTGGCTGCCCTTCGGGCGTGAATGGAAGTATTTTTCGGATTCTTCCCGACTCAGTTTTTCGATAGTTCCTTCAATGCGGACCTGTCTTTCTAATGTATCCCAGAAAAAACGTCAGTGCACCCAATGGATTTTTGGCTATCTCTTTTCCCTTGCGGCTCAGATAGTTGGTATAAAAAGCAAATCCATCCCCGTTAAAACCTTTCATCAGCACTATTCTCGCAGAGGGCCGGCCGTCGGTTGTAGCGGTCGCCAGCGTCATAGCCGTAGGCTCCGATTGTTCCGACTTTAAAACTTCGGTAAACCATTTGTCAAATTGTTTGATGGGGTCCTTATCCGCGTCTTTTTCAGATAATGATTCCTTACTATACTCGTTTCTGATATTTTGTATATCCTGCTGGCTCATTGCTGCAAACTTACAAATTAAATGTACCGTAAATTATATTGCAATTTCATATTTTAATAATTGAACATATTTTTATCTTTAGTCGTTATACACATATAAAAGAGTACTATGCTTAGTCTTATTGCACCTGAATCCGGCCGTTTGCTGATCTCTGAACCCTTTATGCTCGACCCCAATTTTAAACGGTCGGTCATCATCCTGACAGAATATGGCGACGAGGGGGCTATGGGCTTTGTGTTGAATCATGAGAGCGAATACAGGCTGGGTGATATTATACCGGACATTCAATACGCTGAGATCCCAGTATTTCTGGGGGGCCCGGTAGGGAACGATACTTTGCATTTTATCCATTGTGTCCCCGATAAGATAGAAGGCGGTATTGAATTGTCGGAGGGCGTTTACTGGGGCGGGGATTTTGAAACGGTGAAGGACCTGGTGGCTAAATATCAATTAGCTGATACCGAGATCAAATTCTTTATAGGCTATTCCGGTTGGACGCCCGGTCAGCTTGACGCCGAAATAGGCGACGATGCCTGGATAGTGACTGATAAATACAATCCCGAAATACTATTTAACCATACCGATCAAAATCTTTGGAAAGATGTGGTGAAAGGATTGGGCCAGCGCTATGCGCATATTGCTAATTTTCCAGAGAACCCGATGATGAATTAGTTAGTCCGGAAGTCGGAAAGTCCGTGTAAGTCCGGAAGCTAGATCACGGTTAAACAAAAAAATCAAGATCAATAATTTCCTTTAGTGCTGCTTTGCCTGCATTAGTGAGACGTAGTACGCGTTTTTCATCGTTTCTTACAACC
>Ga0207064_1022_pt1 | contig 29925 bp, 31 predicted proteins | sample Alteio_BWMinCont_26_FD_153488 | JGI IMG/M metagenome (GOLD analysis project Ga0207064, IMG submission 153488) | Enriched cells from forest soil in Barre Woods Harvard Forest LTER site, Petersham, Massachusetts, United States -... | ecosystem: Environmental > Terrestrial > Soil > Temperate forest >...
ATCACCTGGCTCTCAATATTGGTTATCCCAATGCCTATGACCGGCAGCGTGGCTATACCGGCAGCGAAATTATGATACACGGCGATTGCGTATCCATTGGCTGCTATGCCATGACCGACCCGAAGATCGAAGAAATATACACCATGGTTTATGAGGCCTTTCTTCACGGGCAAAAAGCAGTGCAGGTAAGTATTTATCCTTTCAAGTTAACCAACGCAACGCTGGATACCTATTCAGAATGGTCAACCATTCCTTTCTGGGAAAACCTGAAGCCGGGCTATGATCTATTTGAGCATACGCATGTGCCGCCTGTGGTATCAGTTGTGAATAAGAATTATGCTTTCAAATAGCAGAAAGTCCAAAGCTGAAAGTCTAAGTGATGCCTAAAATAAAGCTTTGGTCTTTATACTTTCAGCTTATTAAAAGCACTTTCCACGCATCCTCTACGCTGCCTTCATCCAGCAATTGTTTGGCTTTCAGGTGCAATTGCGTTTCGCGGGTGCTGCTGTCGCCGATAGTAGCGTCCAGCAATTCTTTTATTTCCGGTGATTGTATATAATCGTCTATTTGCTCATCTGTAGGCAGGTGTTCCACATTTCCCAACTGGCCTAAGTTATTTCCTGTTAAAATTTTCGAATTGCGGATAGCATAAGGTATGGCATCTACGCCGATGCCCATGGTTCGCACCGGTTTGGCAACTTTAAATAAGTTATCACGATTGACACGAGCGTACCAGTCGCCGCCAAGGCGGGCCACCAGGTCAAGTTCTTGCTGATCGATCTTTCCATCCGCATCTAATATCGTTTCATTAATATGCATAAGTTTGATCTCCGCCAGGATCAGGTTGCCGGCGCCAGGCCCGTGACCCAATACTTTTACCTCATTTACTACGCACTCAAACTGAACAGGCGATTCGACCACGCGCGGCGGTTTAACCAATTCTGAAGCAATGGGCGTAAAACCGGCCTTAATAAACTCATTTACACCCTTCGGGTACTCCACGCTGGCCAGCGAGGTTTGTTGCACCATATCATAAGTCACGATATTGATGACGCATTCAGGCACTTCATGGATATTCTCGAGCGTGTGCTTGGTGGTACTGTCGCGTACCCTCCGTGATGGCGAGAATACGCATACCGGCGGGTTGGTACTGAATAAGTTAAAAAAACTGAAGGGGCTAAGGTTCACATTACCATCCTTATCCACCGTCGAGGCAAAACAAATCGGCCGCGGCGCAATGGCGTATTGCAGGTAGTTTTGCAGCTCGTGCGGGGAAAGATCTTTGGTGTATATTGATAACATATCTTAACAAACTATGTCATTGCGAGGAGGAATGACGAAGCAATCTCGTCGACTGGTTTGCGAAGAGATTGCCGCGCTATCGCTCGCAATGACAAGGTGGTTATTATTTTTTCAGCGCCAAAATCGAAAAATCACTATCTGCTTTCTTAATTACATTGCTCAAAATACCCAGTCCGGTCACTTCCATTTCCACCAAATCATTGGGCTGCAGCCATTGGGGCTGATAGTTAGGGTCATTCAATAAGCCTGTTCCGTTTAACTCCAAAAAACAACCGGTTCCAACAGTACCCGAACCGATAACATCGCCCGGCAATACGTCGCAGCCGTAGGCGCAACGCTCAATGATCTCGGCGAAGGTCCAGTCCATATCGGCCATATTGCCGTTGGATACTTCCTTACCGTTCACATGGCATTTCATGGTCAAATTATAAGCATTGCCGGTGTGACCGGGCTTTGGCATTACTTTATATTTCTCGAGTTCATCCGGAGTCACCAGCCAGGGGCCGATGACGGTCGAAAAATCTTTCCCCTTAGCCGGACCGAGATTGAGCAGCATTTCTTCTAATTGCAAAGTACGCGCGCTCATGTCGTTCATGATCATATAGCCCGCGATATAGCTGTCCGCGTCGGCCGCTTTAATATTTCTCCCTTTCTTATTGAGCGCGACTGCAACTTCGAGTTCAAAATCAAGTTTCTGGAAATGATCGGGCATACATTCGATCTCGCCTATGCCCTGTATCGCGTTGTGATTGGTAAAATAAAATATGGGGTATTGGTCAAACTGGGGTATCATTTCCGCCTTGCGATTGCGTCGCGCCGCCGCCACATGCTGACGAAAAGCGTACCCATCACGGCATGACGTTGGGTGTGGCACTGGTGCCAGCAACTCAAAAAACAACTCTTCCCTGGCATCCATTTTACCCGAAGCAAGGTCATCGTTTACCTTTTTAGCCCGGTCCATTAGTTCGTCCCCTCCCCACAAAAAAGCATTCATGTTATCGGGCAGCAGTTTATGACAGGAATTGAGATTATAGATATGCTTATTTACATAAATACCCAGGTGTTCGCGATCTTCAGTTTTATAGGATACTAATTTCATAGAGGGTTAAATTGGTTTTTCAAAACTACGTTTTTTAGTTGTAAGGGTTGTAGAGGTTGAAAAAGTTGTAGATGGGAGCAACTAACCATTTCAACCACTACAACTACTACAACCTTTACAACTAATTACTATGCTTGCATAATAAACATATTATTGCTTAATTTTGCATAATGCTGAGCATCCAATGCCATTTCCTGTTTTCCCTTGGCCTCACTTCTATGAGTGACGCCTCATCTTTCAGGGATGCTGTGCTCGCTAAGATCGTCCTGGCTCAATACTAATACCTTCCGGCCGGTTGGAATGTTGAAAAGTTAAACTATTCCGGCCCTATAATCGTTTTATATTTATAACACTGATATGCTGTGAGTTAAACCTGATTTAATCTCGCAACATCCCAACATTTAAACCAAAATATAAACCATGCCCGTGTATCATAAATTAGGAAATATCCCGCCAAAGCGGCATACGCAATTCCGTAAGCCGGATGGCACTTTATATGCTGAAGAACTGGTATCCACCGAAGGCTTTTCGAGCCTGTATTCGCTGGTATACCATGCCTATCCGCCTACTATTGTGAAAACCTTGGGGGAGCCTTATTCGGTCGAGCCAAAAATTGCGCGCGAAAAGCACCTGAAGCACACCAGCCTCATCGGTTTTAATATCAAACCGGAAGATGACTACCTAAAAAGCCGTAAACCTGTTTTGGTGAACAGCGACCTGCATATCTCGCTGGCCGCGCCACGCAAATCCATGACGGACTATTTTTATAAGAACAGCCAGGCCGACGAAGTGGTTTTTGTCCATGTTGGCACAGGAACTTTAAAAACCGGCTATGGCAACATCAAATTTGAGTACGGCGACTACCTGATTATACCGCGCGGTACAATTTATCAAATGGAGTTTGATACAGCGGATAACCGCTTGTTCATCGTAGAAAGTTTCAGCCCGATACGGTCGCCAAAGAGATACTTGAATCAATACGGCCAGCTGATGGAACATTCACCCTATTGTGAACGCGACCTGAAACTGCCCGAGAACCTGGAAACGCATGATGTAAAAGGCGATTTCAAGATCCTGATCAAAAAGCAGGGGCTGATCTATCCGTATATCTATGGCACGCATCCTTTCGATTTCATTGGCTGGGATGGCTATCATTATCCATATGGATTCTCGATACACAATTTCGAGCCGATAACCGGGCGTTTACATCAGCCGCCACCAGTACACCAAACCTTTGAGGGGCATAATTTTGTGATCTGCTCGTTCGTGCCGCGCAAGTTCGATTATCACCCTTTGTCAATTCCCGCACCGTACAATCACAGCAACGTGGACAGTGATGAGCTGTTGTATTACGTTGATGGGGATTTCATGAGCCGCAAGAGCGTGGTGAAAGGGCAAATTACCTTACACCCGGGCGGGATACCGCATGGACCGCATCCCGGCAGTGTGGAAAAGTCGATCGGCAAAGAATCGACCGATGAACTGGCGGTTATGATCGACCCATTTAAGCCATTGATGCTGACGGAAGATGCGATTAAGATCGAGGACGAAAATTATTATAAGAGCTGGGCGTCTGAATAGTTGAAAACGTTGGAATAGTTGTAATGGTTGAAAAGGTTAAATCCTACAAGCATCACAACAAATCCAACTTCTACAACATTTACAACCCTTACAACTAATACAACTAAAATGCAAACACAAACTTTAGATAAAAAACCAAAATCAACTGATTTCTTACCGCTGAACGGTACGGATTACGTTGAATTTTACGTGGGCAATGCCAAGCAGGCCGCTCACTTTTACAAAACTGCCTTTGGCTTCCAGAGCCTGGCCTATGCAGGGCCGGAAACGGGTGTGCGCGACAGGGCATCATATGTTTTAAAGCAGGATAAAATACGCCTGGTATTGACTACGCCATTACATTCAGATCACCCCATATCAGAGCATTTGAAAAAGCATGGCGACGGGGTAAAAGTATTGGCCCTGTGGGTGGACGATGCCTATGACGCATTCGAACAAACTACAAGCCGCGGCGCGGTGCCATACCAGCAGCCGCAAACTTTAACTGACGAAAACGGCGAAGTGCGTACCAGCGGCATCAAGCTTTACGGCGAAACTGTTCACCTATTTATAGAGAGAAAAAACTATAAGGGCATCTTTTTACCGGGCTACCAGGAATGGAAATCAGACTACAACCCGTCTGCAACCGGTTTGCTTTATGTTGACCATTGCGTGGGCAACGTGGGCTGGCACAAAATGAATGACTGGGTGAATTTTTATGAAGAAGTGATGGGCTTTAAAAACATCCTGACCTTTGATGATAAAATGATCTCGACCGAGTATTCGGCGCTGATGAGCAAGGTAATGAGCAACGGGAATGGCTATGTAAAGTTCCCGATCAATGAGCCTGCAGAAGGCAAAAAGAAGTCGCAGATAGAAGAATACCTTGAATTTTACGAGGATGAAGGTGTGCAGCATTTGGCCTTAGCAACGGGTAATATTGTCGAAACCGTAACCGAACTGCAAAAACGCGGTATCGAATTTTTGACGGTTCCAACCACCTATTACGATGAACTTTTGGACCGCGTGGGCCATATCGATGAAGATTTGGAGCCTTTGAAAAGGCTGGGTATCCTGGTTGATCGTGATGATGAAGGCTACTTATTGCAAATCTTCACCAAACCACTGGAAGACAGGCCGACCGTATTTTTTGAGATCATCCAGCGCAAAGGTGCAAAATCCTTTGGTGCAGGTAATTTCAAAGCCTTATTCGAGGCTATCGAACACGAACAGGATCTGAGAGGAAATTTGTAGGAAGTCGGATGTCGGAATTAGATTTTAAGCCGGGTTATGCCCGGCTTTTTTGCGCATAAAACGAGGCGATAAAAAGACCCATGCTATGCTCTAAAAACGTTTCTGATCTTTCTAAAAAAGCCCGACAAACTGTATCTTTAGAGTCTTAATTAATTGATTATCCCCATGATCAGGAACCTATTTATTGCTTTGCTGGTAATAGCAGGCACATCGTGCTTTGCGCAATCAAAAAACGCGCAATATGATGCCGATTTAGCCAAAAAATTAGGCGCAGATGACTACGGCATGAAGACCTATGTGATGGCTTTTCTAAGAACAGGGCCAAACAGGCTGAAGGATTCGGCAGCAAGGGCCGAATTGCAAAAAGCACACCTGAAAGATATCATGCGCCTGGCCGATGAAGGTAAATTGATCGTCGCCGGGCCATTCCTGGACGACCAGGACATAAGGGGTATTTTTATTTTCAACGTAAGTACAGTTGAAGAAGCCAAAAAATTGACTGAAACCGACCCGGCTATTAAAGCAGGTTCATTGATCATGGAGCTGCACCCCTGGTATGGTTCGGCCGCGCTGGTCGAAGCTTATCGTCTTCATAAAAAGGTGGAGAAAAAAAGTGTAACCGATTAATATTTCGTGATTTTACAAGTATTTACAGTGCGGTTAACAAAAGTAAATGCAAAGTTAAATTACTGATTGTCATGGGAAAATAATTGCCCAAAATTGGGTTTTTAAGCGATTTTTGCCATTTCGAGCTGAAGCTTTACATAACTTAATTTACCTGTTTTCCGTATAATAAGGGATTGTTAATGAAGTAAATAACAGGGGGCATTTAAAACAGATAAATGTGTCCGGGAAAATATTGGTCTTTGATTTGCAATTGCAACGCGGATAATATACCCGAAAGTGTATAAGATCCATATTGAATTAATTAACTAACTATTTGTGTACCACCATAAATAAAATTTCTGTGATCAGAATAGCAAAATGAGCGTCACTGAAGGAGATAAATTTTCTTATGATGGTGATTTCCATTTAACCCATATTATAAATAATATCAATACGGGTATATGGGAGTATAATATCAGCTCGAAAGAGGTAAAATGGTCGCCGGGTTTTTATAACTTATTGGGTTATGAACCGGGCGAGATACCCCCCTCATACGATTTCTTTTTTGAGAACCTTCTTTACTACGAAGACAAGCCGATATTTCTAAGGTCGATCAACCGGCACTTCCTGGAAGCCCCGGAAGCGATCAGGATAAGGCTGCTGACCAAAGAATCGGGTTACCGCTGGTTCGAAAGCACAGCTAAAAGATGGGATGACGACTCTGTACCCAAGATCACGGGATCTATTGTCGATATCCACGATCATAAGCTGCTTCAGCTGCAATCTACCCGCAATGATTTCCTGTTCAAAGAAACCATCAAGATCGCCAAGGTAGGCGGTTGGGAGATCGATGTACGCAGCATGACGCTTACACTGACGCGTGAAGCCTATGATATTTATGAGCTGCAGGACACTGTCAAACTGAGTATAGAGGAAGCCATTAGCTTTTTCGAGCCCGACAACAGGCCGAAGCTGACATCAGCGGTTGATAATATTATCAAATATTCGCAGCCATTTGACCTGGAGCTTTTATTCCGTACTGCGCGCAACAACCAGATCTGGCTGCGGGCCAAAGGCCTGGCGGTCCTGGACGATTATGGCAAATGCGTCACCGTTCGCGGCATATTCCAGAATATCGATTATATCAAGAAGAAGGAACTGGAAGTTCACGAAGCGGTAAATCTATTAAGCGATCAGAATAAGCGCCTGCAAAACTTCGCTTACATCGTTTCGCATAACCTGCGTTCACATACCGGTAACCTGAATTTTATGGTGACCTTGTTCGACCAGACCGATGTGGAAGACGACCGCAAGGAGATCTTTTCGCATATCAAATCGATAAGCAGCAGTTTGAACACGACGATTGAGCACCTGAGCGAGATCGTTAAGATACAATCCGAGATCGCCAAGGAAAGGAAAAAACTCGACCTTGAAGCAACGATTAAAACCGTTTTGATGGCGCTTGAAGGCAATATAAAAGCTTCGGGTGCTAAAATAGAATACGATTTCAGAGAGTGCCCTGAAGTATATTACATCCCGGCATACCTCGAAAGTATTTTCCAGAACCTGATCACCAACTCCATCAAATACAGGCATCCCGACCGCAAACCGCGCATCAGGGTGCGTTCGGCGAAGATCAGGCACCACGTCTATTTATATTTTGAGGATAACGGCCTGGGCATTGATCTTGACCGCCATGGCGATTCGGTATTCGGCATGTATAAAACCTTCCATCATAACCCCGACGCCAAAGGTATCGGCCTGTTCATGACCCGCAACCAGATCGAAGCATTGGGTGGCACCATCGAGATCGATAGCGAAGTGGATGTGGGTACGAAGTTCACTATTAAGCTTATTTAATTGTCAATAGGCATTGGTCATTAGGCATTGACTAATAATTTATAACCGCCAATGACTAATGACGATTGCCTAATGCCTACTCGATATAACTCTCGAGTATTTTAAACCCGTTTATGGTTATCAAATCCACTTTACCGGCAGTTCTTGGCAATAGGATACACTCGCCCATTTTCACCGTATACTGCCTTCCATGGCATTCGATCACGTAATTACCCTCAATACAAACATGGATCACGAATGAATCCAGCGCAGAATAATCCTTACGGGTACTTTCGCTAAAATCCATCAGGTTGGTGGTAAAATAAGGACATTTTACCAATCTTATAGTTTCGTTCTTTTTTTGCTGGTATTTTGTTTTATAGTCGGGATAAAAGTTGTAGTCGATAGCCGCTATAGCCTCATCAGTATGCAGTTCACGTTTATTCCCTTTATTGTCTACCCTGTCGAAGTCATATATGCGATAGGTAATATCCGAAGTCTGCTGTATCTCTGCTATTAACAAGCCCTTGCCTATCGTATGCACCCGCCCCGCGGGCAAAAAGAACACATCTCCTCCATTTACATCTTCGCGGTTCAAAATATCCATGATATGCCCGCTGTTCAGCTTATCCAAATAAATTTGCTCATTAACCTGTTTATTAAAGCCGGATATTAATGTTGAGCCTGGATCAGCATCGACCACGTACCACATTTCGGTTTTACCAAAGGAGTTATGGCGCTTTTTGGCTAATTCATCATTAGGGTGCACCTGGATAGACAGGTCGTCATTCGCATCTAAAAATTTCACGAGCAACGGGAACGTGTTCCCGAAATGGTGATATACTTTTTTGCCGACCAGTTCATCCTTATATTTTTCGAGCAGGTCAGCCAGTGATTCACCTTCCAGCGGGCCCTCGGCCACAATGGAAACATCCGATTTTACCCCCGAAATTTCCCAGGTCTCACCGCAATTGGGCAGGCTGCCAAAATCTTTATGCAGGTAAGTTTTGATCTTCTGGCCGCCCCATATTTTGTCCTTATAAATGGTTTTGAATTTTAAAGGGTAGAGTGGAGACATGAGAATATTTGATTTGCTGCTAAGATAATCGTTATAAAATAAAAAATGTTTGCTATGCCGTGTGGAAATAAAAATGCCCACGCCAAAAAATAGCATGGGCATTTAATATTTGGTTAATCTATTACTTACCCAGCTTCTTCTTCAAATTCTCATCGATCGCCGCCAAAAATTCTTCGGTGTACAGGTAATCTGTTCCGTGCTCAACTTTTGGTTTGATGGTGATCGCGAGGTCCTTGGTCATTTTACCGCTTTCAACGGTTTCGATGCAAACCTCTTCCAGAGTTTTGCAGAAATGGATCAGTTCTTTGTTGTCATCAAGCATACCGCGGAATTCCAAACCTCTCGTCCATGCAAAAATTGACGCTATTGGGTTGGTTGATGTTGGTTTACCTGCCTGGTGGTCGCGGTAATGGCGGGTAACCGTACCGTGCGCGGCTTCTGCTTCCATCGTTTTGCCGTCAGGCGTAACCAGGGTCGAGGTCATCAGCCCTAAGGAACCGAAGCCCTGTGCAACGGTATCTGACTGTACGTCGCCGTCATAGTTTTTACAGGCCCATACAAAATTGCCGTGCCATTTCAGCGCCGAAGCCACCATGTCATCTATCAGGCGGTGCTCGTAAGTCAATTGGTTGGCTTCAAATTCCAGTTTGAATTCATTTTCATAGATCTCCTGGAAAATATCCTTAAAGCGGCCGTCATATTTTTTCAGGATGGTGTTTTTTGTTGAGAGATATAAAGGCCATTTTTTCAGTAGCGCCTGGTTAAAGCATGCGCGTGCAAATCCTTTGATAGATTCGTCGGTGTTGTACATAGCAAGCGCCACACCGTCGCCTTTGAAGTTGAATACCTCGTAAGATTGCACTGCTCCGCCGTCTTCGGGTGTAAATGTGATGGTGAGCTTCCCTTTGCCTTTGGTCAAAAAGTCGGTAGCGCGGTATTGATCGCCGAAAGCATGACGGCCTATACAGATCGGTGCGGTCCAATTCGGAACTAGGCGCGGCACGTTTGACATCACGATTGGTTCGCGGAAGACCGTTCCGTCCAAAATATTACGGATAGTGCCGTTGGGCGACTTCCACATCTGCTTTAGGTTAAACTCTGTAACACGCGCTTCGTCGGGTGTAATGGTGGCGCATTTAATGCCTACACCGTATAGTTTAATGGCATTGGCGGCATCCACGGTCACCTGGTCGTTAGTATCATCCCGGTGCTCAATGCCCAGGTCATAATATTTTATATCGAGGTCCAGGTAAGGGATTATCAGCTTATCTTTTATAAACTTCCATATAATGCGGGTCATTTCATCCCCATCCAGTTCAACTACAGGATTTGCTACTTTAATTTTTGACATAACAGATATTGACGTTTTTTCGTAAAAGGCCTCAAATATAAAAAATTGACATTAGCTATAACACTAAATATAACATTTGACATTACCTATACTTTAACTAAACAAATCGTTCATTTTAACTATTGTTTTATGAAACATTGAACTTATTTTCATAAAATTGTAGTAGATGAATAAATCGTACCCGTATCTATTACAGTACCCTGAGCATCAACTATGACAAAATCTACGCTACGAATTACACTTTTGACGCTGATTGCGTGCTTCACGGCGATGGTATCAAAAGCACAGATAGGATACGATTATTCCCGGTATGATTTGGGTGCGTCGCTCGCGTTCAACTCTTTTTACGGCGACGTACAAACCGCTGTAAGCACCAAATCCGTAAACCTTAATTTCAATTACAATCAAACAGCATTCGTGAATTACATAATCGAAATGCAGACGGGGACTTTAATGGGCGGCAACGCTAAAACCGATCTCCTGGGGAGGCAGTTTTCAGCCAATTATACTTATTATGCTTTACGGATACAAGTGCAGGCGGGCGAATTGATCGATTACTCGCAAAATGCGGTATTTAACGCCCTGAAGAATTTTTACGCAGGTGCAGGTATCGGTATGGTATATAGTAATATTACCAGTATCAACAGGTATTCAACGCAATTTCCAGGCTATTATACGCCGGGCGCCAATAGCGCCAGCGAGCTTTTTCTGCCTGCAAGGATCGGCTATGAACTCAAAATATTTAACAAGAACCAGCGCCCGGATTATAAGATCGATGTTGGCTATCAATATAATATTGTTTTTGGTGATGAACTTGACGGCTTTAAAGCCGGTACACATAATGACGCATTCAGCCAGTTTACCATAGGTGTAAAGATCTCGGTTGGCGGGGTTACCTCGTACAGGAAAGAAATACGGCAGCCAGGTTATTAGTTGCAGGCAGCAAACGTGCCGTAACCACACTTTTACTCATTTAACAGACTATTATTTGCATTATCATTTGCAGTCCGTTTATATTTACGCTGAATTAACCGAACCAAATGAGAAAATATTTACTGGCGCTATGCGCTCTTTGCCTTAGTGCATTCATTGCCAAAGCACAGGCGCCCGCACAAAATCCCCCTAAAAACACACAAAAAATAGCCCCCGGACGCATTGTGCACACCGATACTACGGTAGTGACCAAGCATACGGTTACAATAAAAGGCCAGCCGATCGCTTATACCGCTACAGCAGGTATGATGCCCATTTGGGATGAAGACGGCAGACCGACGGCAGGCGTTTTCTATACCTACTATGAGCGCGATGGCGTGCAGGACAGGGCGAACCGTCCGCTCGTGATATCGTTCAACGGTGGCCCCGGGACCCCTTCGGTTTGGATGGAACTGGGCTATACCGGTCCGCGGATGCTGAACGCAGACGATGAAGGGTATCCTACCGAGCCTTATGGATTTAAAGAAAATTCAAACTCGATACTGGACGTCGCCGATATTGTTTACGTCGACCCGGTAAACACGGGTTATTCACGTACAGTAACCCCCGAAACACCGAAGACGGGCTTCTTTGGCGTAAATCAGGATATTAAATACCTGGCTGAGTGGATCAATACCTTTGTAACCCGCGAAAACCGATGGGCATCGCCCAAATTCCTCATAGGCGAAAGCTACGGCACTACCCGTGTTTCGGGCCTGGCGCTCGAATTGCAGGATGCACAGTGGATGTACCTCAACGGTGTTGTCCTGGTATCGCCAACCGACCTGGGCATATCACGCAGCGGGCCTGTTTCCGATGCGTTACGTTTGCCTTATTTCGCAGCCACAGCGTGGTATCACAAGAAATTACCGGCTGACCTGCAGGGAAAAGAGCTGACAGCCGTATTACCCGAGATAGAAGATTTTGCCATTAACGAGTATATCCCCGCGCTCTCGCGAGGCGGATTTTTGAGCGACGACCAGAAAAAGGCCATCGCTGCTAAAGTAGCACGGTACAGTGGCCTACCAGAAAAGGTGGTTGAAGACAATAACCTTGTAATTTCTTATAACTTGTTCTGGAAGGAACTATTGCGCGACCAGGGCTATACGATAGGCAGGCTCGATTCGCGCTACAAAGGCATAGACCGCCAAACGGCAGGTGATGGCCCGGACTATAACCCGGAACTGACCACATGGCTGCAGGAGTTCACGCCGGCTATCAATATCTACCTGCGCAATGAACTGGATTATAAAACCGACCTGAAGTACAATATGTTCGGGAATGTATTCCCCTGGGACAATAAGAACGATCACACGGGCGAAAACCTGCGCCAGGCCATTGCCGAGAACCCCTACCTGCATTTGCTGATACAATCGGGTTATTATGACGGCGCCTGTGATTATTTCAACGCCAAATACAGTTTATGGCAGCTTGACCCCAGCGGCCGCCTGAAGGACCGCCTGAAATGGGAAGGCTATAAAAGCGGGCACATGCTTTATTTACGTAAAGAAGATTTGGCTACGGCAACAGATAATTTGCGTAAATTTATCCTGGGATCGATACCTAAGCCGGGACAGCCGGCCAAATATTAATAAAAACTATAAAGTCTTACTGATGTTGATTTAAAAACTAAGATCATGAGCGCAAAAAGACCACATACCCCGTTCGACAACAACGATGATGACAGGGACAAGTATTTAAAGGATAGTTTGGGTGAAGAATCCGATGCAGAGGATCTGGCTTATAATGCTGATGACGACAGCTTTGAATATGATGTGGAAAGCGACGACCCTGATTACGACCACCCCGATCCTTACCACACCTCTGTTAAGAACGGCGAGGATATGAATTCGACTTATGATGAAGCCAATCCATTTGATGCTGTGGATGAATATATTCCCAATGAATCGCTGGAAACCGATGTGAATGACTTGGCCATGCATATCGACAAAGGAAAAATTGTAAGACTGGACCCGGTAGATGAGATCATATCAAGGACCTCGGAAGACAGGCGCACCGACCTCGATGAAGAGGGCTATCCGAAAAATGACAGGCCCTATCATCCGTAGATGAAATATCGAACACCGAACGTCGAATATTGAATGATGAACTAACAAGCCTTCGGAGTTCGGTGTCCGTTATTCGATATTTTCAGATCAATAATCCGTTTCCAAATTAAAGCGCCTTTTCAATTCGGCAAGCTGCGGGTTTTTGCTGGCCATATGCTGAAATTTCTCAGAGTTGGTATAGGGCTTTTTTGATGCCTTGATCTCGTCAATGCGCGTTTGCACTTCGATACCGAAATTCTTTAAACCAGTTCGTAAAAAATTCAGGATACCGGGCTTCTCGTCCCTGAACAATGTTTCCTGCGATTTATTACCCACCACGACTTCGAATTTATATGGCTCCAGCATGACGGGCGCATTCGAAGTGAATACGGTAAATAGGCTCATATTGCCGTCCTTTTTTATTTTGGCAGCATAATCGCTCCAATGCTTCAGGAAGTCATCTATTGTAAAATCTTCCATCGCATCGCCTTTAATGTAAGGATCTTCCTCTTCCAGGGCCGCCACTGCAGTACTGCCCAAATCTTTTAAAGAGGGTATTTTGACGGATGTTGAGGCCGTATGTACATTAGGCACAAATAGCTTTGGTTTTTCGGCGGCAACAGGTTCTGTTTCTTTTTTTGGCGGTTCCGGCGCAGATGGTGTGACCTTGTCGTAGATCAACGGTTGTTCGCTTAAAACAGGCAGTTCTTCGGTTGTTTTTACTTCAGGTTTCGTCGCTAATCCTGCGGTATCAGGTTTTTTTTTTACCTGCTCAGCAGGCTGACGGGCAGTTGTGTCGGTTACCGGGGCAGCCAGCATATTGAATGCCGAGGGTAGGTGGCACATTTTGAGCAATGCCAGCTCCACCTGCAAACGCTGGTTTTTACTCAGTTTATAATTCAGTTCACTCTGGTTGGCAATGTTCATAGCCGAAAGCATGAACGACACAGATGCCGCCTGCGATTGCTGCAGGTATTTGGCTTTGATGCCTTCGCTTACTTCCAGCAATTTTAGAGTATTGGTATCCTTGCTTACCAGCAGGTTGCGAAAGTGCTCTGATAAACCGGATATAAAATGTGAACCATCAAATCCTTTGGACAATATTTCATCAAAAAGCAATAACACGCCTGCTGTATCTTCTTTCAGCAGGCTATCGATAACGCTGAAGTAATAGTCGTAGTCGAGAATGTTCAGGTTATCGATCACCGTGCGGTAGGTAACCCTGCCATCCGAAAAGCTGACGATCTGGTCGAACATCGACAGCGCATCGCGCAGGCCGCCATCGGCCTTTTGAGCGATGATATGCAAAGCGTCGGGTTCGTAGCTTATTTCTTCTTTTTTGGCTATCGACGCTAAATGATTGGCCATATCCTCTACCCTTATCCGGTTGAAATCGAATATCTGGCAGCGGGATAGGATCGTCGGCAATATTTTATGCTTTTCGGTGGTTGCCAATATGAAAATGGCGTAATGAGGCGGTTCTTCCAGCGTTTTCAGGAACGCGTTGAACGCCGAAGCCGAGAGCATATGTACCTCATCGATGATGTATATTTTATACCTGCCGGCCTGGGGCGGTATGCGCACCTGTTCGATCAGGCTGCGGATATCGTCTACCGAGTTATTGGATGCGGCATCCAGTTCGTGGATATTGAACGAACTGCCATTCTGGAACGAAACACAGGAATGGCAAACACCGCAGGCTTCGCCGCTGGGCTGCAGGTTCTCGCAATTGATGGTTTTGGCTAATATGCGGGCACAGGTAGTTTTGCCCACGCCGCGCGGCCCGCAGAATAAAAACGCCTGGGCCAGTTGGTTATTCCTGATTGCGTTTTTAAGCGTATTGGTGATATGCTGCTGACCCACAACAGTATCGAAGGTTGCAGGGCGGTATTTGCGTGCCGAAACGATGAAATTATCCACTGCCGCTAAAATAGCCAAAATATGGCTGAAGTGGAAGCATCGATGATAAAAATGTTAGTAAAATTACGGGGCTTTTACTCGTCTTCTTCCGGAAAATGCTCATCGTCTTCCGGGTCAGGTTCGTTGAGGTCGTCATCTGCCTGTATCTCGTGCAAATCGTCTAAATCTTCAGTCGGGTCGTCAATCCCCCCGCCGTCTTCATCCCAGTCGCTATCATCTCTTTCGTTGTTTTCTTCCCCAGTATCCGGGCCCCAAAGCGTCGCGTGTTTCAGAAACGAAGTATCTGTTTCGGTATCAGCATTTTCGGACTTCAAAAGCATAGCCATGTGTTTCATTGGTTAACACAGTGTTAAGGCGTATGTTTTTACAATATTAAATGAGGTTGAATTCACTCGTCATCCTCGGGCAGATGATCATCGTCCTCTTCAGCGGGCTCTTCAAAATCCTCTTCTTTAACCTGTATCTCATGCAGGTCGTCAATATCTTCGAGGCGGTCCTCGAAGTCATCGTCCTCTTCGTCGTCCCAGGCCTCATCTTCAGGGCCCCAGGATGAATTGAATGTTAATGACCCGTCATCAACATTTTCGTTTTCAAAATCGGTAGTGAGCATGGCGGTTTAATTTTGCTGATAATACGGTTTTGCAGGGATATTAGTTTAAAGTTATCAAAAAATTTCGTGATAGGAAAATGCAAGTTTTTTTGAAATTAAATTGAGGAAGGGTTATACGTTGGACGTTATAGGTTGGACGTTTGGTATTGCGCAGCTTTGCGACTGATTTAACAATAAAACGATCGCACAGACGCCTCGCGCCAACCGCCCTGCGCCTTACCCTCTAAAAAACTTTGAAAAAAAGAAAACTATCCTTACATTTGCAGCCCCGTAATAGCGGGTTAAAACATTAAAATAAAGCAAGATAATGCAACAGTACGAAACCGTGATCATTCTTACCCCGTTGCTGACAGAAGAAACTGCTAAAGAGGCCGTGGCCAAATACAGCAAGTTACTAACTGACGGCGGAGCCGAAATTGTCCAGGAGGATAATTGGGGTTTGAAGAAACTAGCGTACCCGATCCAAAAAAAGACGACAGGGTACTATCACTTAACAGAATACAGGGCTCCGGGTGATTTAATTAACAAATTGGAGGTTGAATTCCGTCGTGATGAGCGCGTTCTGCGTTTCCTGACCATTGCATTGGACAAACACGCCATTGCTTACAACGAGAAAAAGCGCAGCGGCGCCTTCAACCAGAAGAAAACCGTTAAAACTGAGGAGGCAGCAAGCTAATGGCAAACGAACAGATCCAATACGTTACCGCTCCCAAAGTGGAGGATAACCGCAAAAAATACTGCCGCTTCAAAAAGAACGGCATCAAGTACATCGATTACAAAGACGAAAAATTTTTATTGAAGTTCATTAACGACCAGGGTAAAGTATTACCGCGCCGTTTAACCGGTACTTCACTGAAGTTTCAACGCAAGGTGGCACAGGCTGTGAAGCGTGCGCGCCACATCGGTTTACTTCCTTATGTAACAGATTCTTTAAAATAATCGGGAGGCAGACAAATGGAAGTTATTTTAAAACAGGACGTTAAGAACCTCGGTGAAAAAGACGATATCGTTAATGTAAAACCAGGTTATGGCCGCAATTACCTTATCCCTAAGGGCTTTGCACAAATGGCCACTGAATCTGCCCGCAAAGTTTTAGCTGAAAACCTGAAACAGGCGCAATTCAAACAAGAGAAGATCCGCAAGGACGCCGATGCTATCGCAACCAAATTAGAAGGCCTTAAGCTTACTATTGGCGCTAAAGCTGGCGAAACCGGCAAAATATTCGGTGCGATCAATACCATCCAAATTGCCGACGCTTTGAAAAAAGAAGGCTTTGATGTTGACCGCCGCCGCATCACTTTTTATGCCGAACCTAAATTTGTTGGTGAATATATCGCCAACCTAAACCTGCACAAAGAAGTGAAGGTAAAGGTTCCGTTTGAAGTGGTGGCGGAGTAAAAGGATTCCGGAGGTCGGAAGTCTGATTTCGGAATTTGGGATTTGATATTTAAAGGTGTTTAGTGAAAACTAAGCGCCTTTTTTATTTACACAAATCTAAAGGAAAAGGCAACCTTGGGTAGAGACGCAAGATTTTGCGTCTCTACATTTCAACAAAAAGAAAATCCGCAATCGAAAATCCGAAACGGCGAAGCCTTCTTGAGCATCCTAAAAAAACAAACACGCCGCGAAAAATCCGAAATAATTCAGATATTTTAGCTTGATGAAAATGAAACCCGGCCTGTGGAAGCTTACCTGGCGAATTGTTAAACTCACGCTGATACTTTTCTTCGGGATATCCATTTTCTGGGTGGTGCTGTACCGCTTTGTAAACCCGCCCATTACCTTTCTGATGATCTCGCGCGGATTTGAGCGCAAGTCCGATGGTAAAGACTGGAAGATAGAAAAACGCTGGATAGACTTTGACAGCATTGCCGACCCGATGAAACGCGCCGCAGTAGCCGCAGAGGACCAGAAGTTTTTAGACCATTTTGGTTTCGATTTTAAAGCGATGGAAAAAGCTATCGACAAAAACGCGCACAGCCATAAACTGATCGGCGGCAGCACCATATCGCAGCAAACGGCCAAAAATGTATTCCTCTGGCCCGGTCGATCCTATATCCGCAAAGGTTTTGAGGCTTATTTTACGGTACTCATCGAGATTTTTTGGAGTAAAAAGCGCATCATGGAGGTTTACCTGAACGAGATTGAAATGGGCGACGGCATTTACGGCGTGGAAGCCGCCTCGCAGGAGTATTTTCATAAATCAGCTTCCGAACTAACCCCTCATGAAGCCGCGGCCATAGCCTCCGTCTGGCCCGACCCGCTGAAATGGTCGCCGACCAACCCGAGCGATTATGTGCGGCACCGGCAGTATCTGATCCGGAAGAACATGCGCAGGTTGGGGCCGCTGGATTTTTGATTTGAGTCAGAAAGTCCGGAAGTCCGCATAAGTCCGGAAGATTTCCTTAATTTTTCTTTCCGACTTTCGGTCTTTACTGACTTTCGGACTAGTTTTGATACTTCCAATTCCTTGATTTGCCTTCAGCTATCCACTCCAAAGCTTGTTCGATACGTTTTTCACGCGTAGCATCAGATTTTGCCTCAGCAAACCATTCCAAATATTCACGTTTTTTGGAGGGAGCGAATTTTTCGAAATTGTCCATAGCTGCCAGGTTCCCTCTAAGCAATTTGTCAAAGTCAGCCGGCATAGTCAGTTCGGGTTTTGGCGTCGCGGGCTTCTTTTCAACCTTCACCCCTTTTTCGTTGATAGCGATGGCCTGGCGTATAAAATCGATGAGCACTTCTTCAGGCGGCAAGTCGCTGATACTTAAAATTTGTCCGAAACTGCCCGCTGACGATTCTTCACCGTCGACTTTTAAATAGCCTTTGGGATCATGCAGCATTTTTTCGCGCCAGAAGCCAAAAGCACAATGACGTTTAAAAGCCGCCATCTGGCATACCGGCCCTTTGTAATCAAAAAAAGGGAATCCCCATTTCATCGCTTCGGATAATTCCGGTGCTACCCGGTGAACCATCTCCCTGATGTGGATCAAGATTGGTTTTGCAAAGTCGGGCGATTTGGCAATGTATGCGTCAACCCGTTCGTCGTATTGTTGCATGCTCTAAAATACGAAGTCAATGGTGAATGGTCAATAGTGAATCTTTGCAATCATCAATCGTGCATTGACTATTCACCATTGACCATTCACTACTATACTGTCTTTCCCAGCAACCCATCCAAAGCCGGGTTATGCCGGGCGTGCAGAAATTCGGTAATGGTCATTTCGGCGACGTGATTTTGATAAAAAGGGTCCTCCGTAACGATCTTTTCAACTTCTTCCTTTGAACCCGCATTAGCGATGAGAATGCCGCCCGTGCGCGGCACTTTCCGGCCGGTAACTATGAAAGTATTATTTTCAACGTACTTTTTCAGGTACGCAGTGTGGCCATCGATGTATTGATCGACTTCTTCGAGTGGTGCGGTGTAGTGGATGTCAATGATATACATGGGGTTAACGTGATTGACTATGGACAACTAAAAAATAACCAAACCCCCAAACAAAGCCGGGTGCCAGCTATCTTTAAACGGGACTTCCCATTTAGTTTCGAGTTGGCCCAGGTCCTGCACCAGGTTATTGAACACGATGGTGTTGTTATTGATCTTTCCCGACTTTAACAATTCTTCAAACTGGTGGCGCGGCGCTGAAAGTACTTTTTCACCTTCGCGATAAGCGAAATTGAACCGGTCGAAAAGGTTAATGCCAAATTCCTGTTCTATCCTCTTCATAAAATTAACCGACTTATCTATCGAGCAGCCGCTGGCGCCTGCCTGGCTTTCGTCCACGATCAGAATTAAAAAACGGTTGTAGCGCACTTCAGCCTTGGCCTTCAACTGGTGATTGTGGGCCGTCCATTCGGTTGCGAATTTATTGAGCAAACCGAGTAACTCAGCAGCTTGTTTGTCCGTTAATTCTTTATCGGCCTGGTATATCCAAACCCGCGATTGTTCAGAAAATTGCATAGACAAATTTAGTCATTTTATTAACTTCGGATAAGGTATCATTTCATGGTAAAATCACTTCTTCGTAACCGGGGAAAAGTCGTGATCCTGCTCGCGATCATACCCATATGCGCGTTCAAATACAGTTTGAAGCCAAAAATGGACGAACAGGCATGGCTGCGATGGAGCAACAAATGCCTGAATGAAAGCTACGACCCTTCCGGTGAGGTGAAATTGAAGAGCTGGGAACTCACCGTTACGCCTGAACATTTCCTAAGGCTGAGAAAAACTTTTCAACATGGGAAGCAGGAATATTTTTCGCTGCACCTGCACCTGTTCAACGATATGAACTACTTAGGCAACATCAATCATGGCATGCTACAGCTAAAGGCTAATAATGATGACGTGATCGTGCAAACCTATGATGACCCGAAAGGCAACGTGGATTCGATGGCGATGTCGCTCGACCTGCCGGTAAAGAATATGCAGCCGGAAAGATTGGATAGTTTGCGGACGGCGCTGCTGTATTTTAAATCGGGAAATCTGTAGTCATGAAATGGTGTGTCGCTCTTATCTTGTTGCTACCTTTTCATTTTGTGAGGGGACAGGCTTTGACTCGAAAATATGTCGAAAATTGGGTAGCCAAATTCAACCCCAAAGCTAAAGGACAGCCCATTACCTTGTATGTTGTAAACGGTCAGTATTTTTCGTTAGACATATCTGCAAAAAGAGATTCTGTATTACGTCAACTCGATTCCGCCTTACATAAATTATTGTGTAGCGATGTCGCTTTTATTTATGGGGTTAGCACAGACGAGGTTACCTTTGCTGAAGTCCCGGGAAAGGTTGCGGCAATGGTAGTCACAAAGGGGAAACAAAGTAAAAAAGATAAAGATCAGTTGTTAAAAAAGGCTATTGATAAATATGATCCCACAGAACTGTATTTACGTGATGATAGGAATTCCAAAGACCCTGTATTGTTTATAAACGACAAAGAGGTTCATTTCAGCCAGTGTCGTAAAGAATTGCTAAAAATCAAGAGCAGCGCCATTTATGCAATAGCTGTTTATGAACAACCTGTCCCGCCCGAATATTATGGCGAAAACGCCAAAAACGGGCTGATCGAAATATGGACGTACCCGGCCAAAAAATAATCTTATAACCCATTCGCCCTTGCCGTGATCTCGGCAATATCCAGCACCTGAATTTCCTTCTCTTTTTCTTTGCCTTTAACACCATCGCGCAGCATGGTCATGCAAAATGGGCAAGCGGCGGCTACGATGGTCGCTTTGCTTTCCAGTACATCCTCCATCCGCTCCATATTGATGTCCTTGTTGCCTTTTTCGGGCTCTTTGAACATCTGTGCACCGCCCGCGCCGCAGCACAGGCCATTGCTTTTGCATCGTTTCATTTCAACCAGGTCGGCATCAAGAACTTCCAACGCTCTGCGCGGAGCTTCGTAAACATCATTCCCGCGGCCTAAATAACAGGGATCGTGATAAGTAATGCGTTTGCCTTTGAAACTCTCACCTCTTTCGGCCTTAAGTTTGCCTTCATCGATCAATTGTTGAATTAATTGTGAATGATGGATCACCTCATAATTGCCGCCTAAACCGGGGTATTCGTTTTTGATGGTATTGAAGCAATGCGGGCAGCCGGTGACGATCTTTTTGATATTGTAGCCATCCAATACCTGTATATTCATCATGGCCTGCATCTGGAACAGGAACTCGTTGCCTGCACGTTTGGCCGGGTCGCCGGTACAGCTTTCTTCGGTACCCAAAACCGCGAAGCTGATACCTACATGGTTGAGTATTTTGCAGATGTCGCGCGTTATTTTTTGCGCGCGCTCATCAAAACTACCGGCACAGCCTACCCAGAACAATATTTCGGGTTCTTTGCCTTGTGCGGCCATCTCGGCCATGGTTGGTATTTGTACTTCACTCATATATTAGTCATTGGGCATTTGTCATTAGTCATTGGGCAATGGTCATTAAGCAAATCATAAAATGCCTAATGACCAATGCCTATTGACTGTCTTTCCAATTAAACCTATCCGCATTACTATACTTCCACGGTGCACCATTGTTCTCCACGTTGCCGAACATATTATTCAAACTTGCCGGGGCCTGCGACTCTTCCATCACGATATAGCGCCGCATTTCGGTGATGATCTCCAGCGGGTTGATATTTACCGGGCAGGCGTCTGTACAGGCATTGCAGGTAGTGCAGGCCCAAAGCTCTTCGCGCGTGATGTAATTATCCAGCAGGCTTTTATCGTCCTTAAAGTCTTTACCGTTCTTATCGATGCCCTTCCCTATCTCCGTTATCCGGTCGCGCGTATCCATCATGATCTTACGCGGTGAAAGCAATTTCCCTGTCTGGTTAGCCGGGCAAACCGAGGTACACCTTCCGCACTCGGTGCAGGTATAGGCTTCCATCAGATTTTTCCAGGTGAGATCCATTACATCTTTGGCGCCAAAACGGGAAATTTCGGCCGGTTCTGGAACAAATGATGGATCGAGCATAGCTTTTACCTCGTTAGTCACCGATGCCATATTGGTGAACTTTCCTTTCGGATTCAAGTTAGAATAATAGGTATTCGGAAATGCAAGCAGAATATGAAAATGCTTGGAATAGGGCAGGTAGTTCATAAATGCCAGTATCCCGATAATATGGAACCACCAGCAGCAGCGTTCTATTAGCTCAAGTGATGCAGCATTATCGGGCAACAGCGGACTTAAAAAAGCACTCACCGGGAAATTGCCCGCTTTGATATAGTGCCCGTAATTCAATAACTGTAACTTATGATCGGCGCCGTTCATTGTCAGGAACGCTGTCATCAACAATATTTCGATGATGAGGATATAATTAGCGTCTGATCTGGGCCATTCAGTCATTTCCACACCCGAAAAGCGTTTGAGGTGGCCGATATTCCGCCTGATCAAAAAAGTGATACAGGCTATTAGTACCAGCACAGCTAAGAATTCGAACCCACCGATCAGCATGCCATATAAACCACCAAGCGGACGGGAGAAAATGCGATGCGAGCCGAATACCCCATCGATAAGTATTTCCAGTACCTCAATATTGATGATCACAAAGCCCACATAAATAAACACATGCATCACGGCGGCCAGCGGGCGTTTGCCCATTTTGCTTTGGCCGAGGGCGACCAGGGCCATTGTTTCCCATCTTTCGCCGGGATTATCCGAGCGGTCGGTATCGCGGCCCAAAAGGATATTGCGCCTTATTTTGCCCACATTTTTGCTGAACAGGTAGATAGCAGCAGCCAGTATGAGGATAAAGATGATTTGCCCGATCATTATGCGTGCATAGTATTTTTGCTCAAAGTTAATTTTTTATTGGATAGTTGGAAGAGGTTGTAATGGTTGTAGAAGTTGGAGTGGTTGCATTGGTTGAGTAATTAAAAACCTTTTTCCTTTCGCCTTTATCCTTTCACCTCAAAACCCCTTTTTTGAAAAAAGTTTTTCAGAAACGAAAAATCGGGTTACATTTGCAGCCCCAACGGGACGGTATCATAGCTCAGTTGGTAGAGCAAAGGACTGAAAATCCTTGTGTCGCTGGTTCGATTCCAGCTGATACCACGAAAGCCTTCGGAAATATCCGGGGCTTTTTATTTTACTATCCTACTTTCTTTCAATTTTAACCAGGCCTTGTCTGGTAGCCAGGTACAATATGCCATTTTGATCAAATGCCATATCGGAAATGTAGGAAGTTGGCACATCGGAATTCTTATTGTTATAATTTTCCCAGATATTTTTTAAATCGTACCTCACTAAACCAGCCCGGTCCGTTGCTATCCAAAGTGCCTTCTCGCGTTTGTCGTACAAAACTTTGGTGACATGATTAAACGGCATACCTGAATTGGCGGTCGTAAATTGCTTTATATCGCCATTGGGATAACAGATAGCTATACCCTCATCGTTGTTTACCGAGGTTTTATCTTTTCTTTCATACTCATATAAGCCAAGGAAAACATTGCCATTTTCATCTTCGTCCATTGACGAAATGCACTTATCCTTAAGGACGCCGCCCGTTTCGTTGAAGCTTATCGCCTTCCCGTTTTCATCAATTAAAACCGAGCCGCTGAAAGTCCCGATCCAAATCCTGTTTTTAGAATCCCTTTTTGCAAAATATACCCGGTCTGATGGCAGCTCTTTTATTTTTTCATGGTTCAACGCGCTCCAGTTTCCACCTTTATAGATAATTAACCCCTTCTCCGAACAAAAGAAAACCTCCCCCGAACTTGCATTATTAATGATCTTATAAGCGCCATCTATTCCAATTACATTGGGGTCGAACATCGTCCATTTACTATCATCATAGCTGTAGATATTATTGCCACCATAAACCCACTTGACATTGTTATTATCTGCCGCAACTGCATGGTAGCCAAAATACTTTCCCTTGTCAGTTATATTCTGTTCTGCATCAGCAAATTTCGTTCCGTCAAATTTCACTAATCCTTCATCCACAGTTAGCCAGATAGTATTGTTTTTATCTATAGCTATATCGTTATCAAAATTGTTAGGCAAATTTGAATTTGCTGAATTCCAAACCTTTATGGTATAGTTTTTTAGATTTTCATTTTTATAAACGTAATCCTTATTATATATCTCGGGATCTGCGGGATGGTCAAACGATTTCATAAAAGCTTTTTGATCAACCCTTTCGATCTTGCTTGTCAAAATCCCCTGTTTTATTTGAACAGATAAATTAATCGAAGTTCTTCCTACTATTTTATTGCCTTCTTTGGCTGGTATCCAGCCTTTAAAATCGTTTAACTGGTTTACTATATTTTGGGTGATGGGACTATTAGATTTCTCTGTGTGGCTTAAAACGCAGCCTTTTCCGGTCGAGTCAATTAATACCTGCAGCATAATCGTACCTGATACCCTGCTATAATCATTCGATTTATTCAGGTTGGCAATAAGCTCCATGAATTGAGCCTGGTCCACGTTGGCCTGCACGTCCCCGCAATCGAGACAAAAAGTTTCTGTAACACAGTTGCTGAGTTTGTAAGGGAATAAATTTTGAGCTATTGAATTGAGTGATAAGCTTAAAATGGCAGCTAACAATACTATTTTCTTCATTTTTGTTTAGGTTCTGTCCTGACGCTAATATAATAAAGTAAAAAGTAAAAAGCCTCGCGTGAACACGCAGAAAATTAATGACAACTATTACCTTTAGGTTTTGTTAAGCTTTACAATGGCAGGAGATACCCAGTTAAAAAGATTTATCGATGCGCAGCAACGCGATTATGAAATTGCACTTGCTGAGGTCAAAAACGGCCGGAAACGCAGCCATTGGATGTGGTATATTTTTCCCCAGGTGAAAGGCCTGGGTTTTAGCTCCACCTCCCAGCATTACGGCATAGCAGATATGAAGGAGGCGGAAGCTTACCTCCGTCACCCTGTTTTAGGCCAGCGGCTTATCGACATTAGCCAGGCACTGCTGGGTTTGGAAAATGCTAATGCCACACACATCTTCGGCAGTCCCGATGACATGAAGCTACGATCGGCTATGACGCTATTTGCTGCCGTAAAGGACAGCGACCCGGTATTTCACCAAGTACTGGATAAATATTTCCAGGGAAAAGCGGATTCGCAGACATTAACCATATTAAACCGGAATCATATGTGATTTAATGATGGATTATCCATGCCGGCGCATGGTCATCACTCATAAGCGTAAAAGCCTTCGGATAAGTCCGGGGGCTTTTTTATTAAGTTGAGAAGGGTGGTTTTTGTCCATTGTCCCCACCTTCCGCGTTTTAAATAACAGCATCCAGGCTGTGGCCTGTTAATAGTCTTGCCAATAGTTCGGGCCAATTAAACCTGCGAAGTTTGCGCTCAGTAGTTATACCAGCAATAACTGAAAAATACCTAAAAAAACCGTGTTTCCCCCCTAAAAATACCGTGTTTTTCCCCTGAAAATACGGTGTTTTCCCCCTTGCCGGGGCGAGATTTATAAGGGAATTTTGGTAAAACTTTTCTTGTCAAACTTATTGTGTGTGTCGTTACATGGCATCCCCTTTTGTAATAAATATCTGTTCACAAAGCGCACTAATTAACATTGTCTAACCGGTAAGCCGAAAAGGTTATCAAAGAGTAGGCACTAAAAACTTTTCTTATGAATTTTTCCTTTCACAACCAAAAACCAAGCGCAGCTAATCAGTTTGTTGCTACACAACAGTACGACAACAGCCCTTTCAGGCCCCTGCCACAGCCAACAGGACCTGCGCCCTACCGCCTGGACATTACGAAAGTTATCGGCCAGCTACCCGGCGCCAATAAAATGGTGTTCCATACCGTTGGAGACACGGGAGGTGTAAAAGCACCCCAGGATCAGCAAATTGTTGCCAATAAAATGGTTGAACAGTTTCCCGTCGGCGCTAACCCGGGTGATGTTCCGCTATTCTTTTATCACTTAGGCGATGTTGTTTATTATTATGGTGAAGAGGGCAACTATCACGATCAGTATTTTGAACCCTATATTCATTACCCGGCGCCTATACTTGCGATCGCCGGCAACCACGACGGCGATATTGACCCATCTAACCCGAACCCGCCGGCATCACTTGCCGCGTTTGTTGAAGTATTTTGCGACACCCAACCCAGACCTCTGGCAATAGCCGCCGAGTCGACAAGAACCAGCATGGTACAGCCGAATGTATACTGGACACTCGTTACACCCTTAGCCGATTTTTTGGGATTGTACTGCAACGATACCGTGCATGGTGACATACAGGAGCCGCAGACCACCTGGTTTATCAATGAATTAAAAAATGCTGACGCCGAAAGGACAGCCACCGGAAAAGCAATTATTGTAGCCTTACATTACCCGGCTTATTCAATTGACCAGGATCATGGGTCGAGCGGTGCAATGCAGCAATTTTTAGACAGTTCATTTGCCGCTGCAAATGTTTACCCGGATATAGTGCTTGCCGGGCATGTTCATAATTATCAAAGGTTTACCCGGACATTAGGCAATGGCAGCCAGCTTCCATATATTGTAGCTGGCGCCGGCGGCTATTGGAACCTGCACAAAGTTCAAACAGCGGCAAATCCTGTAAACGTACCCAACAGCACGTTCTTCCCCGACGTAACGCTGGAAACTTTCAGCGATGACAGGCACGGTTTTATGACGATCACAATTGAAAATAATCCTGGTTCACGAACGCTTAAGGGCGAATATTATACTGTACCAAGGTCACAAGAGTCATGGAGCGCCCCCGCCGTATTGTTTGACACTTTTACGATAGATCTGAACAACCATAAAGTTCAATAGCAAATAAATTGTCTATCGCGAAGAATATATTATAACAACGTTTTACGAGGCCTCCGGAATATCCCGGGGGCTTTTTGTTTCTATTCTGGTACGCAATCAGCTTTCGCCAATAAATAAAATACTATTTTTTTTCAAAATAAAACACCCTCAAAGGCAACTATTTGCCAATTATAATTGTAGTTATTATTATCTATCATTCTATAACCTACTATTATGAAACCATTATTCAGATCATTAGCGATCGCATTTATTGTTGCGGCGCTATTTACCGGTAACCAGGCCAAAGCGCAAACAACTCCGGCCAAGGCGTGGCGGCTCGGCCTGGGTATTGACGCCGCCGTTCCAACAGGTTCGGCTACAATTGGTGCAAACTTCATTTTAGGCGGAAACGCCCGGTTGCAATACGGCGTCAACAACAATTTCGCGCTAACGCTTACCGGCGGTGCCGATCATTTCCTTACCAAGATCATTCCCGGCACCAATATGAGGTATGCCAGCTATGGTGTAATACCGGTAAAAGCAGGCATCAAGTGGTTTTTTGTTCCGGGCATCTATTTTGGCGCCGAAACGGGTCTTGCTGAAGAAGTGTCCAGTCAAAGACTCGGACCGGCAAGGTTCGACTGGTCGCCCTCGCTGGGCTATGCCAATGCCCATTGGGATATCAGCGGCCGGTATGAAAATTTCTCCGGTACCGGGACCAATTACGGAATGGTTGCCTTGCGGGTAGCCTATGGATTTGCGCTGTAAAGTTTTAAATCACAGGCAGATAAACCAAACGCCCTTTAAAATTGTTTAATTTAGTATAAGGTTTATCTGTCTGCATAATTCAAGAGCCATGAAAAAGTTTATTTGGGTCATTGCTATAAGCGGGGTGATCCCTGCCGTCATTATCGGCTGCCGTACAAAATTTGACACCACCAAAGCAACCTATACCGCCGTTCCGTCGCCCGCGGCTTTTGAACGCGGAAAAGAGCTGGCATTTGCCATATGCGCAGGGTGTCACTATGACCATCATGTCAATAGATTTATTGGTAAGCAAATTGAGGATGTTCCGGGCATAGCGGGCAAAGTGTATTCTGCAAACCTCACCCACTCCAAATCTAATGGTGTGACGGCGCATTATACCGATGCTGAGATCAGGCACCTGGTAAAAACGGGTGTTGCCAGGGATGGCCGTTTCTTGTCGTATATGCTAAGACCAAATTTGGCTGAAGAAGATATTAACGCCATCATTGTTTACCTTCGTTCGGATGACCCTGCCCTTAAAGCCGCCGATACCACTGCGGGGCTTACTCATTTTACCTTCATTGGCAAAGTTTACATGAATATGCATGCCGATCCGGTGCCTTATAAAGAGGACGTGAAATTGCCGCCCGAAAACGACCCGGTAGCCATGGGTTATTATTTGGTTGATAACCTGGGTTGTTTCCATTGCCATTCGGGAAGTTTGACGAAACTGAACCTGCTCAACCCCGATCAAACACCCGGTTACCTGGCCGGCGGTATAAAGTTAAAAGGTTTAAAGGGCCGCGAAATAAGGGCATCAAATATTACTCCCGATAAAAACACCGGGATAGGCAACTATACTAAAGAACAATTCAGGGCGGCGCTGGCTGAAGGGCGGGCCCCCGACCGGGAACTACGGCCGCCGATGCCTAAATTTTCCATGTTAAAAACACAGGAAATAGACGCGATCTACGCTTACCTGCAAACGGTCGCGGCTCAGCAGCATGGCGTGAAGAGAATGTAGGACACAACACCCTGGGCAGTCGCCTGGGGCTTTTCCATATCAGCGATGTGGAACTTATATCCAATAACATAAATTTAACTTCATGACACAACCCTGACCAAAATACCAATTTGGTCAAAAATTAAATAGCTGTAAATCAATCGATTGATTAATTGTGACATTCGGATGAAACGGAGGCCCTTTTTGTGATATTATCTTGTCCCGGTTTTAAAATTATTGGGGGAATGATCATGAAAACAACGCCACATAGTTCGGCCACATTATATAGGTTATTCTTTGCGCTATTTGCGCTTGTGATGATAACAAACACCGCCATGGCACAAAATGACTGGAAACTGAGCACTGATAAAGAAGGGATAAAAGTGTATACAAGCCTGATGCCCGGTTCAAAAATTAAAGCGATCAGGGTAGAGTCTACCCTGGATGCCACACCGTCTGAACTGGTTGCTATGGTGATGGATATAAAAAACAGCCCTCAGTGGGTATATCATACCAAATCGGCTGCGCTCATCAAACAGGTTTCGCCTTCAGAACTGTACTATTATTCCGAGGTCAATTTACCCTGGCCCGTGGCAAACCGCGATTTTGTGGCCCATTTGATCGTAACACAAGACCCTGACACGAAAATTGTGACCATCGCGGGGCCGGTTGTGCCGGGCTTGGTGCCGGAGAAAAAAGGAATTGTCAGGATAGACCACTCCAACGGAAAATGGACCATCACGCCAACAGCCAGCGGTCAAATCAATGTGGAATACACCATATTCGTCGATCCGGGCGGCGACCTGCCCTCCTGGCTGGTGAACATGTTTGCCACTCAAGGGCCACTGCAGATTTTCAGGAGCCTGAAGCAGCAACTACAAAAGCCGGAATACAAAAACATTGATGTAGCGTTTGTTGAAAACTAAGCCTGGAACACTAGCACCAATTATTCCTTCTCGTCCTTCTTTTTATCCTTATTAAACCCAACTTTGATCTTCCCGGTCGAATCGGATTTGGCGCGGATATGCAATACCACCCCCTTATACCGCTTTTTTATCAGCTTTTTCTCATCCTGTATCGTAGTATCTTTTTTCGGGTTGCGCAAGGGTATATCCAAAGTCAAGTCGGTGCCGTTTTTTAAGCCATAGACGCCTGCTACGTCCATATTCAGTGCACTTGAGCTGAATTTTAGCGGGTAAACGGTGATCATGTCGCCATGCACATCAAAATGCGCGTCCAGCGGCTGCATCTTGATATTTTTTAGGTCGCGAAAAGGAAAAGCAAACTTGCCTACCGTACCGAT
>Ga0207064_1015_pt2 | contig 29481 bp, 21 predicted proteins | sample Alteio_BWMinCont_26_FD_153488 | JGI IMG/M metagenome (GOLD analysis project Ga0207064, IMG submission 153488) | Enriched cells from forest soil in Barre Woods Harvard Forest LTER site, Petersham, Massachusetts, United States -... | ecosystem: Environmental > Terrestrial > Soil > Temperate forest >...
CAGCCGAATTATTATTTCAATCACATCAATGACACGACCTCAAAAAACCTCGACCTGGTGATGCTGACGCACGGTTACCGCAGGTTTGAGTGGAAGCGGATATTGAACAATACTTATCCCCCTGTAACTTACAAGCCCGAAAACGACCTCTCCATCAGCGGAACGGTCAAAACCGTTTTAGGTAAACAGGTAGCTAAGGGAACTGTATCCCTCATCACCCAAATCGGCGGGCCGGTATTGAGCCAAACAACTGATGAGAAAGGGAATTTTAGATTCAGCGGCCTGAATCTCACCGATACGGGCAGATTCGTTTTGGCAGCGGTGACCGATAAAGGCAAAAACTCAACTACGATTACCTATAATAAGCAACAGGACGAGCTACCGGTTAGCCCGCACTCGCTAACTGCGGGGGATACAAGCGGGCATATGCTGCCCTACCTGCAGAACCACAAGGAGCAGTGGGACCAATACGCCAAATATGGGTTGCCCAATGGCAGGTTGTTGAAGGAAGTGAAGATAAAAGCCGTAAAGCATAAAGATGATGATTACCCATCATCAAGTTTATTGGGACCAGGGCATGCGGACATAGTTGTACATGCTGATCAAATAGAAAATATGGCAGGATCTCTTACAGAAAGGTTACAGGGCAAAACACGTGGGTTGATACATTGGGTTCCCAAGCGCAATGGTTGGGGATTTATACCGGCTTCTATTGGGAGTGTGTCTGGGTCTAGGTCTAGCATGGTGATCATACTAGATGGCGTTGAAATTAAGGACCTCGACATGGTTAATCCGCAGCATGTAGAAACTGTAGAAGTAATGGAAGGCGCCAATGCAAGTATTTACGGCATGGAAGGCGGTAATGGTGTAATTGTCATTACAACCAAACAAGGCAAAGGCCTGCAAGTAAAAGATATCACCTCAATAGGTATATTATCTATTACTGTGCAGGGCTTTTATAAGGCCAGGCTATTTTACGCGCCGAAGTATAAGCATCCCAATGATTACGTAAACCGCAAGGACCTGCGCAGCACCATTTACTGGCAACCCGAAGTCCTAACCGATAAAGATGGCGCAGCTTCTGTCGAATTTTATAACGCCGATGGCACCGGCAATTACCGGGTTGTGATAGAAGGCATTGATGAAAAAGGTAACATTGGGCGGAGGGTGTACCGGTTTAAGGTGGAGTGATTTTTTTGTCCATAGTCCATAGACGATGGGCGATAGTTAAACACTATGGTCTATGGACTATCGACCACGGACTTAAAGATTCAAAAAATGCTCCCTGTAAACCCCCTCATCAAACCCAAAGAAAAGGAATTTACCATCTTCGATAACCGGTCTTTTAATAATACTTGTTTTCTCCTGTAGCAGCGGGAAGGCTTGTTCTGCCGAGGTGATAGTTTCCTTGGTTTTGTCGTCAACCTCTTTCCAAACGGTCGAGTTTTTGTTCAGGAACTTTTCGTAGCCTGCTTTCTTATCCCACTCCTTCAATTTTTTGGCCGATATGCCTTCTTTCTTAAAGTCGTGGAACTTAAAATCAACATGATTGGCTTTGAGCCAGGTGAGCGCTTTTTTTACCGTGTCGCAATTGGGTATGCCGTAAACTGTCATGCGGCGAAATTACTGGTTTCCCGCCGGTTTATTTCCATTATCTTTCCCTTTAGTATCGTCGTTGTCAATCCCGTGCGCGTTCTTTTTGATGTCGCTTTTCAGCTTACCGAACCGGTAGTTCAAGCGCAGCGCGAATGAACGGTTGTAAGTTTGGGTGTTGGTGACCTGGTAAAAATCAGTTGTGCGAATCGTGCTGCTGAAATTGTAAAATTTTGAATAGGGATTGTTGGCAGCCAGCCCGATAGTTAGTTTTTTGTTAAAAAAGTCTTTCGTTAGCAGGTATTGGTTAAATATAAAGTCGGCGGTGCGGCCCTGCAGGTTTACGTTCCCGCTGAAATAGCCCGCGTTAAATGAAAATGCAAAACCGCTGGCCCCGAATTTATAGCGCATACTGCCAAACCCGCTGCCGGTAAAGCCGTCGTTTTTGTACATGCTGCCATTAAATGTACCGCTTAGCCAAATATGGTTTATTTGTCCGTTCAGGTTAAGCGTAAAGTTTTTACCTAAGCTGAGATTAGTGTTTATGTTCAATCCCAGGGTTTTATTGGTGCCCAGATTCTCGAAAGTAGTATAGGTAACAGTATCCAATTTATTGTTTACATCCTGGACATGAAGGCTGGACACATTCTGGATAGAATTGTTTGAAAATGCATAACTCAGGTCGATATTGACGGAGCCTTTGGAAAAATTACTGTAGGTCAGGTCGAAGGTATTGTCCAGTTCCGGCCTTAACCCGGGATTGCCTGTGCTGATAAACGCCGGGTTCGAACGGTCGACAAATGGATTGAGCTGGAAAATACCCGGGCGCTGTATCCGCTGGGTGAACCCCAGGTTAATACTGCTGGTAGTAAAGCTCCGCTGAACAGAAACTGAGGGTATCAGGTTATCATAACTCGGCGCGGTAGTAACCCCGGCCGAAATAAAGTCGGCGCTTATCGCCGTGTACTCCAATCGAAGGCCCGCTTTGCCGGTCCACTTATCCATTTTTAACTGGTACGAGTTGTACAAGCTATAAATATCCTGGTGATAACTGAAATTGTTGGTCAGTGCGCTGTTTGTAATGTATTGCTGCGTTGCCGTGTCGCGATCGTCCACATGGAAATTACTATAGTTATTCCTCAGGATCATTTTTGCACCAGCCTCAATTTCCACTTGTTTTGTAAATGGGCCGGCGTAATCTACCTGTACCGTATGGTCCCTATTCCCGGCGGCGTTATACTGCTGATAGTCGGGGAAAAATGCCGTGGGATAATTTAACCTATCGCTGAACATATTGTTGTTAAACTGCTTGTTCGGTGCAGTGCTGTATTTATAGGAAAAAGTCAGCAGGCGGTCCTTTGATCTTTTGAAACCCATCTGGTAATTAACAGCCAGGTCCAGTCCGAGCGTGTTAGTCGTGCCTGTATTTTGCCAATCATAGCTTTGCTTTACCACGTTCAGGCTGTCGGTACCCGAAAGCTGGATATTATTCAGGTTAAGGTCCTCGCCAAAAACATTGACCGAGGCGGTGACCAGGTTCAGGGTATCTATTTCGTAGCTCAGCTCGGAGCCACCGTAATGAAAATTGCCGTTTTGGAACGTTGTACCTGTTTGCGAAATAATAGTTTGCGTCGCAAATATATTTTCGGTACTTGCCAGGTCTGTAGGCTGGCTTCCACCGGTGCTGTTAAAGCTTCTGCCCACCCCACCAAAAAAAGCCATGCCGAATTTGCCCTGTTTAAATGTGCCATTCAGGTTGATCCCCGGACCAAATACGGTGTTCAGCCTTGTAAACATTCCGATGTTATATCCCTGGTCGACACTTCTTTTTGTAATGATATTAATAATGCCTGCAAGGCCTTCAGCATCATACTTGGCTGGCGGCGTGGTGATCACTTCTATTTTGTCAATATTGACCGCGGGCATAGATCTCAGGATATCAGAAGGGTTCTTGGCCATCAGCGCCGATTCCCTGCCGTTGATCAGTATTTTATAATTCCCGCTGCCTTTCAGCAGGATATTGTCATTGGCGTCAACCGACAATAGCGGCACCTTGCGCATCATATCCAGTACCGTTTGCTGCTTGCTGTCCGGATCGGCCTGGATATCATAGGTAATGCGGTCCACTTCCTGTTTCATTAAAGGTTTGGCAGCGGTGACGGATACTTCCTGCAACTGGTTCGACGAAGGCTGCAGCAATATTTTACCAACGCTGATATCGCCAGCGCTACCGGCTACAGGGATCACCTTGCTTTTATATCCTACAAAAACCAATGCCAGTTCGAAAGGCCCCGCCGAATTGGTCCTCAACGAAAAGCTGCCGTCATCCCTGGTCAGACTGCTCTTCACCGCCTGGTGAGTTTTGGCGTTTTGCAGGGCCACCGTCACAAAACTAATGGGCTTACTGGCCGAAGAATCAATAACCGTTCCCTGTATGGTAACAGTTTGAGCCGGTCCCTGCGCAAACGCAAGCAACGAAAATAATGAGCAAAATAAAGTAAGGATAAGTGGCCTCATGTTAGGTTGTTTGGGCACATGACGCACAGGGATAAGCCTCCGTTGCGGCAAGATTTAAGAATTTAACATTTGATTGCCCGGATTTAACACTTTTTAACTAATCGGTTAGTATTTCAGAAAAAAACTCACCCTTTTAGGGGGATGTTGCTGTTTTACTGCAACTTACAAAGACAAAAGCTACCCACTCCGCAGTTCCAACTTCGGCTGTGATAGTAGTTTTCTGCCCGTCAGAGCATAAATTCTCTTACAAAATCTCTTGCTATCGGCCCCTGGTCTTTTAAAGCATTATCAAGCGTTTCACGGAAACCTTTGTTGTCGAGCTGCTTGCCTTTTTTCGGCGCCGTAACCGTATTCGGCGGAAGCGTGATATCAGTTACTTTGGTGGCGAACCAGGTTACGTTTTCGTGGGGAAGCGCCACGCCCAGGATCATCCCGGGTAAGCCATTAAATGATTCGGGGCCTCCCGGAACGGGTATTTTACCGGTGAAGAAGGCAACTACATAAATGGAATCGAGCATGATGCCGTTTGCGCGGCGGCAGGTGTACCCCGCGATATCGCGTGTTTCGTCAGTTATCTTCCATTTGATCTTCCGCGTGCTGTCGCTTACCAGGAATGGGTCGCCTAAGACTTTCCTTTGGGCAATGGTCAGCCCGGTGTTCAGGTCGGTGTAAATGGTATTGTTTTGGGTCATCAGCGGCAGGATCGAGAAGAAAAGCATATTGCCTGACGGCTCCGCCTCGATGGGCGTAAAGAGCGTTTTATTGCCGGTAAACGAAAGTGTGCTTTTCAATACCTTAAACTGAGGGTTGTTTTTCTTATAGGCTTCGAATGCAGGGGCCGTCACCGCCTCATTGTCTTTATTGATCTCCTTTTTTATGACCGCCCACGCATTGGTTTTTCTTTCAAACTCAATGGTGCCCGATGTGGTAAAATGAGGTTGTTGCGCATAGGCAACCCAGGCAAACCCGAGTAAAACAGCTATGGTAACGATCGTCTTTTTCATAGTCTTATTGTTGTTTGGCCCCCACTGCCATTTTGGTAAAATCGTAATTAATAGTAAGCATAAAGTAGCGCTTCAGCGTATTATAGGTGGTTTGGGTTATATTATTGGCCTGGGCATTACGCGAAAAGCCTGAACTTTGGTTTAACAGGTCGTTGGCCCAAAGCTCTACCATCAGGTTATTGTCTTTCAGGAAGTTTTTGATTATAAATGGGTTGAATATAAACTGGCTAAAACTTTGATGAAATGAGGCGGTCGGCGCATTGTACTGATAATTGCTATAGGTGCCGATCTGGAATTTCCCCGGAAGATAAATAGTGGCATCTATGCCGCCGCGGGCGCCCCAGCCGTTGCTGTTTACATTGGGCTGCAATGATGTTTCGCTAAGGGTATAGGTTGGCCCAAAATTGAGGTTCATTTCAACCTTCTTCTCCTTGTACATCCCCAGGCGAATCATTGGATTAAATACGATGTTTTTCGACATGTTCAGCGAATCGTTTGAATAGTTATAAGAAGTATTGCCATTCATATTGAAGCCGATGCCGACATTAAGGCCACCGAGGCTCTGGAATTTGCGGCCAAAATCAAAGCCGCCATAAAAATTGCTTGTCGATTTGCTGGCCAGGTTGAAGTACTCGCTGACGCTGCGGCCGGTTGTGGTATTAAAATCGATATGGTTGACAATAGGGTTGTTAATGAATGAATACTGCCCGTATATGACGAAGAATTGATCGGTAAGTACTTTGTACGAGCGGTAGTTGATGTTAAAGGTATTGGTGAATGAGGGGGTAAGCGTCGGATTACCAACAACGATGTTCAGCGGGTCGGCATTGCTGGCCACAGGCTGCAATTGCTGAAGCGTAGGATCTGTTGTGGCGCCGTTATAACTAAGCGTAAACTGCTTTTGCGGCGAAAAACGGTACTGTAACCGGGCCTGCGGGGCCCAGTCGATAAACGTGCGGTCGCTCACGTTGCCATTAAATTCATTTACCTGGTGAAACTGATCGTCGGTTACACGCGTGCCAAAATTGAAAGTGAGCTTACCTTTTTTATAACTCAGTACGGTGCCCGCGTGGTTCAAAAATTGGTCGAACACATAGTTGCTGCTCAGCGTATCTACCAAAACATTGTAAACCCCGGGCGACGACTGGTTAAACGTCTTGCGGTCGGCTGCGGCGTGGTTGGAGCCGATGCCATAATTAAGCACGAGGGTAAACGTATTGCTCAGCGGTTCAGAATAAGTTAGGTTGGTGTTGAATATATTGCTTTGCAGATCGTTTGTCTTCGATTGATCAATAAGGCTATCAAGCCCGGTTGTATAGAAATGCAGATGTGACTTTAAAAACCCATCTGAAGTGCTCTGGCTAAAAGATTCGCTGACCAGGAATGATAATGTGCGCCCTGGTTTATGGAATTTTTTGGTATAAAAAGCACTGCCATTGAAGGCATGCTGATCTGTTGTGTTGTTCAATTGCCGGGTTTGCGTGTTTGCCAATGTACCATTCAATGTATCGGCCGAAGTGTAGCTGTTATCAGTAATTACATGCTTCAGCGTACCATCTACAGAGACTTTCAGGTCCGAGCTGGTATCCAGCTTTGCTGTATAAACCACGCTCAGTTTTTGCCTTAGCATAGCATTATGATAGTTTTGATCGGAAAAGCTATTAGAAATCGTACCGGGGTAATTGCTTTGCTGTAGCACATCGTTAAAGCCATTGATCACGAGGTTGCCGATCTTATAATTGGCATTGACAGACTCCTTGTCGTTATTAAACTTACCGTCGTAGTGCACGCCGGCCGACTGGGCCAGCGGAAAGCCCTGACCGCTGTAAATTCCGCCGAAAACATCTAAATCGTCGGAGCTTTGCGTATTGATGCTAATACCGTTGTCGGTAAAATCAAGTTGATCACCCGTGCCATATTTTTGGTCTTCTTCAAAACCCAACCCAACCTTACCGTTGTTGCCAACGGTACCGTAAACCGAAAATTTTTCCTTGTTCTTAAAGGCGTTGAAGATCGCCTCGCCCTGGTAAATATTATTGGGACTTTCACCTGCCTGCACTTTGCCGAAAATACCCTTCTTCTTGTCCTCCCTTAGTTTGACGTTAATGGTCTTCTGGGTTTTGCCATCGTCCACTCCTGTAAATGCTGCCTGGTCGCTTTTTTTGTCGTATAGCTGTATCTTATCCACCATATCGGCGCGGATATTCCGGGTGACGAGCGTAGGGTCGTCGCCAAAAAATTCTTCACCGTCTACCAGTACCTTACTCACCGTTTGCCCTTCAGCAGTTATTTTACCGTCCTTGTCGACTGTGATACCCGGCAATTGCTTCAGCAGGTCCTCCACTTTCGCATTCGGCTGAATGACGAATGCTTTTGCGTTGAACTCGGTAGTATCACCTTTGATCTTCATTTGTGCAGCCGTTCCCTTAACGATCACTTCCTTCAGCAGGCGCGACCTGAGCTGCAGGCTGAGCTTACCAAAATCATGCGCCTGGTTTGTTGAATCGAGACTGAATATTTCTACGTAATCGGCATAATCTGGGCAGGAAACCAGCAGGATATACTGCCCCTTGCTTAAACCATTGAGCGAGAAATTACCATCGGCGCCGGTAAAGCCAAATTTAACCAATATCGAATCCTTTGCCTGTAATATGGAAACCGCTGATGAGCGCAGCTTTATTTTTTCGACGCTGTCGCCTACGGTGCCTTTGACTGAATACCCAGCCTGGGCCAAAGCACCCAGCGCAAAAAAGGTTAAAATGAAGCTGAGTAAAATTGTGTATCTCATGAATGGCGTTGGTCGTTATATGGCGATTTTGAAAAATATTAAGCAAAAAAATTCCCTGCTTCACTCATCCCACACACATTAGACAGTATTACGAAGATTTTCGTTGCAGTGTCATTGAAATTTATTTCAGCGATGGGCAACTATTTATATTAGTTGAAATCATGGGCTGTCCGGCCCATCGGTAATGCCTAATCCCATGGCGCCGTTTTGCGCGTTAAAATGCAACCCAAAGTTTGGCTTGGCAGCGATATCGGAATTTATCTTATAATCCGGCTTTTCCAGGTATTTGGCTTTTAATTTCTCGTGGAGCTCGTCGGATTGTTTAACTCCATTGACCATCAGCGCAGAGTTGGTCAAATTAAATTTAACTAGGTCACTTTTGTTCTTAAGAACATTCGCGCTCACCAGGTCGTCTGTAATATCGGCCATGATGTCCTGCAATGGTATACGCGGCCCTTTATAGAGCTCGTTGAACGCCTGCTTATTAAACTGCTGAAATTTCATTTCCTGGTCGGCCAATGCTAGCCGCTGCTGTTTCAAAAGTTGCTCGCGCGTTTTGGCTTGGTCGGCTGAGAAGACCTGTTGCTCTTTCATCAATTTCTGCCGTTTCTTATCCTGGTCGGCTGCAAAAAGCTGCTGCTGTTTCATCAATTGCCGAAGTTTCCAGGCGTTCGTATCCGCATATTTAGGTTGTACATATCCTGACCTAGGCTCACGCGGCCCTTTTGGCGGACGCGGAGACCCGGGTGGCAGCGGCGGCCTGGAAGAATCTGCATCAATAAACACGCCTGTTCCGTGCATTTGCACCGGGCCATAATAAAGACCGTTCCCCTCATAAATACCATATTTGGCTTTATATTTTTGCTGCATTTCGTCAGGTTGTTTCTGTCCGTTCACCAGGAATTCGGTGTTGCTCAGGCCAAACCATTTTACCGAAGCCGGGTCGGGCACCGCTTTATCATGTACCAGGTCGGCAATAACATTCAACGCCCTGTTTTTCTGTTCCTTGTAATAGGTACTGTCCTCACTCAGTCTTTGGCGCATCATTTGCATCTTCAGGTTCATCCCATCCTTGTTTAAAGATTTCAATTGCAGTGAATCAGCATAACGCATTTTATATTGGTCCATTTTGAATTTTGCACCAGGCTTAAACCTCAGGGAATCAGCATAACGCATTTTAAATTGGTCCAATTTGAATTTTGCGTCAGGCTTAAACCGCATTGAATCATAGCGCATTTTATCAAAACGTCCGTCGGCCCTTAATTTCGCATAAAGCCGCTCGTTTTCCCTGAAATGCCGCTTAGCCATCACTTCGCTTTTGATCAACTCGACTGCATATTCATAATTTGGCAGGTCACTTTCTTTAACTTTTTCGCCATCGACCTCCGCTGCCACCAGCTTATTATCTTTTATGATAAAGTGATATTTCGTTCCGGCAGTGCTCATGGCCGAGATATCATTGTTCGTCAGATCGGAATCGCTCCGTTTGAACAATACGCTGCGGAAACGGATTGCGGTATCCATTTTGCTGTGCAGGGTATCATTCGATATCACCTCCGTTTCCCTGAACATCCTGGTTTGTTTCGTTGCAGAATCAGTAGTTATGATCTTTGACTTCACAGTATCCGCATGCCCGGGTTTGTTGATCATTACATTTACCAGGCGCTTCACCGCGCTCTGCGTAGTTTTAGGTAAACCTGTGAATGCTGAGAGTACAACGAGCCCCGCTACCAAAACCACCTTCTCACCTATACTCAGGCGCTTATTCTCTTTGTTCACCATCCGCTTCAGGCGATCGCGCAGCTGGTTGCCCGAGCCAATACTCATGGCAAGCGGCATGTAATTGTTATCCCCATTGCCGAAAGCCAGCAATGCCTCCAAATAATTGGCCTTCCGGTTCATGCGGCTCAGCACCAGGTCGTCGCAGCAGGCTTCACGTTCAGCGCGAATGAGCGATGAAAGCCATAACAGGCCGGGATTGAAGAAGAATATGGTCTCAACCAGTCCCTGTAAAATATTTACCAAATAATCGCGGCGGCGGATATGCGCCAGCTCATGCCACAGGATGCTTTCCAGTTGCTCAGGTGATAGTTGCAATAGGATGCCCATGGGCAACAAGATCATCGGTTTTAACCATCCCACCGCTACTGGTACCTTAACCAGCTCAGATTGCACCAGGCGGACAGCCTGCCTGATGCCTATCTGACTGCTAAACACCTCAATCTTATGTTTAAATTCTTCAGCAACCTCGTGAACTTTATAATTCCTTATCCGCTGGATATATAGCAGCCCACCTGCCATTTTCAGGCTTTTCAGCACAAAAAGCAGCAGCCAGGCCAGGAAAATGACATTGGAGTATTCATTCAGGAGCCACACTATCCTGGTGACGAGGCTCAAATGCGGCGCCGTGGTTGCCGGGATGATCATCATATGATTATCGGGCGCAAGTATAAACTGTCCCACATGAAAAGGTCCCTGCTCAAGTGCGGGTGTCCACATTTCAATGCAAAACGTAATGCATACCGACGCGGTAAAAAGCAGCAGGATGCCGCAAAGCAAATTGTAGCGAAAGGTTGTACTTGATTTGCGTGTAACGGAAATAGTCAATCCGGCTAGCAGCGCAATAGCCAGGCCTATCCAAAGCGAATGGATCAGCGTCCAGCAAATAGCATGGATGACGTGATCTGAAATATATGGTGCCCAAAACGTTTTCATAGTCTTATGATTTTTGGTCGATCTTTTTGATCAGTTCTTTAAATTCTTCCATTTCTTTGGCAGACATTTTTGTATTGCCCAGCAACTGCATCATCAGGCTGCTTGCCGAACCGTTGAACAGCGTATCCACTACCCTGTCGAGCATCAGCCCCTTGGTTTTTCCCTCTTCCACCGCTGCCGAATACACATGCTTCATCTGGCTCTCGTCCTTGGTCAAAAAACCTTTTTCCAGCATGATCAGCATCAGTTTTTGGGTCGACATGTAATTCACTTCGCGTTTTTCCTCGTTCAGCTTGTCGTTCACAAAACGCACCGTCGACGGACCGAACTGCCACAGCACCTGGAGTATTTCCAACTCCGATTTGGTAGGTTCTGATGATGTGCTTTTATCTTGTTTAGATGATTTCATAAAACAAACGTAAGAAAAGTTTCTTATATTTCTAATAAAAAGTAAGAAAAATTTCTTATCTCAAGTACAAATGCGTGTAATTAACTGGAAATCAACGAAAAAATTTTCGCTGCGTTATCGCGTCAAGTGTAGACATTTGGCCGGGCGGGAATTAATTATCAATACCGAAGCCGATGATCTTGTTTTGGGAATCGAATTGTATGATCAGGTCTATATAATCGTACCCGTAATCCAAACGGTAGCGATAGGTTCGCCTGCCGTTCTTTTCCCGCCGCTCAATCAGTTTTATAGAATAAATCTTACCCCTGATCGGATCCGCCAGAGCCCGCGCTTGATCTCTCTTATAAATCTTGGCAAGTTCCCCGGATAGTGTACTGGTGTCGATAGCCGAATGCTGCTGTAGTCCATTAATGAAGTTTTTCACCCTTGCTGTGATTTCTGGTTCTTTATCAGGAAGGACCTTTGTGGGTAAGGGTTTTAATGCAGGCACAAAGAATCCGGCAATGTTTTGCGCCATGCGTTCTACATTGGCGCTGCCAACATTGGTTAGCACGATTACCGTAAGCTTATCGTCAGGGAACCGTTCAAAATCCGATCTGAATCCAGGAACGGCGCCGCTATGATGTACATGCAGATGATTATTAACCGAATCGATAAACCAGCCGAAGCCGTAATGGGTGTTTTTACCATCATTCAATTTCATAGCTGTCCACATTTGTTTTTTACTGACGGCTGTTAAAAGCTTATCGTTGTAGAGCATCCCATCCCATTTTGCCAGATCAGTTATGCTGGAAAGAAAAGCCCCGCTTGGCCGCAGTGCAAGCCATATCTGTGCGTTTTCCCAGCCTGCACTTTTTCTTTCATATCCGCCTGCACGGTTTGGGACCAGGTCGGTCATACTGCATGTACGGGTTTGGGCCATGCCTGCAGGGTCAAAAATATGCTTGCTGATCCACCCGGTCCAGTTTGTGCCGGTAACTTTCTCAATTATTGCTGCAAGCACATAATAATTCATGTTGCTATAATCCCATTGCGTGCCTGGCGTGAAATCGAGCGGCAAGGGATAGATAGCCCTTATATCTTCGCTTAGCGGGCGTACTTTAAGCGGGTCAAAGTCGGGGGCATCTCTAACCAGTCCCGAAGTGTGGGTAAGCAGGTTCCGTACGCTAATTCCTTGCCAGGCCGGGGGCAAACTGTCGAGGTACCTGCTGATCGGAGAATCCAGGTCGATCTTTCCGTCCTGTTGCAACAGCATCACGCCGGCAGCAATAAACTGTTTGCTGAGCGACGCGATTCTGTAAACGGTTTGCGAAGTAGCAGGCGAACGGGTTTCAATATTAGCTAAGCCATAACTTTGCATTTTCAGAATTTTCCCTTCTTTCAAAACGGCAACCGAAAGTCCGGGGATGTGCTTTTTTGACATCATCAACCGGATATACTCATTTGTTTTTTCACCTGCAGAGCCGAGTATGTGCTGAGCTTGTACAGTTAAGAAACAACCTGACGTAAGCAACGCCGCCATGACGGAGAATAAAAGGATTTTTTTCATGCGATCATGATATGTTATTGGTGATGAAAAGATGATTTCATCGATCAAACATAAGAAATCTTTCTTATACGTCAAATAAAAAGTAAGAAAATTTTCTTACCATTGGAGAAAATTTTTCAACTTATTGATATTCAATAAGAAATTTTGCTTAAACCAGATACTTAGATAATATTCTGATTTGCCCCATCGGGGCTACCGCTTTGTAGAAAACAATTTACAAATCAAATTTTGCCCTGCTAAGGGCTACCCTTCGTAAACAGTGTTGCCCCTATGGGGCAAGGATTTTTTCTATGTCGAGCTATTCTACTTATTGTACCGCGTCATGGTCAATTCCGTACCAACGGTAGCAAAGCTTTTGATCATTTCGATGGAGCGGTCTATCAGCGCAGGGAGTTCGGGTAGTTCGTCATCATCAAAGCCGCTAAGCACATAATCCACCTGACGGCCTTTGGGGAAATTATCGCTCACACCAAAACGCAGGCGGGCATAGTCATTGTGGCCAAGGGTCATTTCGATATGCTTCAGGCCGTTGTGCCCGGCGGCACTGCCTTTGGGTTTTAGACGCAGCGTACCTAACGGCAACGCGATATCATCTACGATGACAAGCACATTTTCAATAGGAATTTTCAGCTCCTGCATCCAGTAATTCAGCGCTTTGCCGCTCAGGTTCATATAAGTAGACGGTTTTACCAAATGCAGCATCCGGCCCTTATAAGGGATCTCGGTGTAGTAGCCCAGGCGCATGTTGTAAAACTTCGCGTTTTCCTGCTTCGCGAATTCATCCAGCACCATAAAGCCGATGTTATGCCGCGTGTCGGCATACTCCTGCCCTATGTTCCCTAAACCGATGATGAGATATTTCATATTTTAGTCAATGGTCAATGGTCAATGGTCAATAGCCTTAATTTTAAGGTTATTACTTTTACAATTGAACTAACGCACGAAAGTATTAAAAAAATAGCGATGGGTTTTAAACCCATCGCTATGAAATCTGTGAAATCGTCACCAAATTGGTGTAATCACAAAAAATTATTTTTTAGCTGCTGCCGCTGCTGTTTCTTCAGCCTGGCGCAATGCACGTGAAGTAGTTATCGACAGGATAGTGTCTTCTTTGGCATTGGTGATGGTCAGTTTGTCAAATTTCAGGTCGCCAACACGCACCGATTTACCTACTTCCAAACCTTCGATGCTCACGTCGATATTATCCAGGTGATCTTTAGGCAAGGCTTTGATACGCAGTTTGCGCAATTTCTGCACCAGTTTACCACCCATCTTCACGCCTGGTGAAGTTCCGGTTATACGGATAGGAATTTCGATGGCGATCGGTTTCTTTTCGTCCAATTCCAAAAAGTCAACGTGCAGGATCTGCTCTGTCAACGGGTGGAACTGGATGTCCTGGATAATAGCCTGTGTTTTTGTACCGGCAACGGTAATGTCGATGAAATGAACGACCGGCGTATAAATTACCGGCTTCAAATCAGCTGCGGACACTGAAAAGTGGGTTTGGGTTTTCCCACCGTAAAGCACTGCAGGCACGAGGCCTTCATAACGCAGTTCTTTAGCGTCGCGTTTCCCTACGTTCTCTCTTGGAGAACCGCTAATAGCAATTGATTTCATTTGTTTTTATTTATATAGTTAATAGTTGATGGTTCATAGATCATAGTAAAATGGCCATGACCACCGTTCTTTATTCTCTTTTTTGGATTGACTTTTCACCGTTCCTACAATGGCCATGAACCATTATCCATGAACAAACTCAATCTACTTTAAACAACTGGCTTATCGAGCCGTGTTCGTTTACATTTAATATCGCTTTGGCAAACAGGTCGGCAGTGGATAATACTCTTATCTTACTGCTTTGATGTTTAAGCGGTATGGTATCGGTAACTATCAGTTCGGCCAATACCGAGTTTTCTATCGTTTCGTATGCCTTACCCGATAATACCGGGTGCGTACATACCGCCCTCACGCTGCGTGCCCCGCGCTCCATGATCAGGGCGGCCGCTTTTGCTAACGTACCGGCTGTATCGCAGATGTCATCGATCAGCACAATATCCTGGTCGGTTACATCACCTATCAGGGTCATAGATTCAATTTCATTGGCGCGTTTACGGCGCTTATCACAGATCACCACTTCGGCATTAAAGAATTTGGCAAAACTGCGCGCCCTGTACGATCCGCCCATATCCGGCGAAGCGACGGTCAGCGCCTCCAGACCCAGGCTTTTGATATACGGCACAAAAATGATCGACGCATCCAAATGGTCGACCGGTATATCAAAGAACCCCTGTATCTGCGCAGCGTGCAGGTCCATCGTCATAATACGGTTAATACCCGCGGCTACCAGTAAATTAGCCACCAGTTTTGATCCTATCGCCACGCGCGGCCTGTCCTTCCTGTCCTGGCGGGCCAGTCCGTAATATGGGATGACAGCCGTTACATAATGTGCCGATGCGCGTCGCGCGGCATCGATCATCATAAGCAACTCCATCAGGTTATCCGTCGGCGGGCAGGTGGACTGTATTAAAAACACATCACATCCGCGCACTGTTTCGTTAAAGTGCGGCTGAAATTCGCCGTCGCTGAAACGCGAGACATCAACCTCACCCAATTCCTTTCCATAAGCTTTTGCAATTTTGCCGGCAAGTTCAGTAGTGCCTGAGCCTGCGAATAACTTGATGGGGTTGAATTGTAATGGCATCTTATTTACGAATTACGATTTTAGATTTACGATTTTTATCCGATCACAATCGTCAAACATGTGCTATGTAAAGCAATTTCGGATTCCGATTCACCATATCAGTATAAATCTGAAATCGTAAATCTAAAATCCGAAATCAAAAAATCCTCTAACGTTGTCCGACCAGGATTCGAACCTAGACTAAATGAACCAAAATCACTTGTACTACCCTTATACTATCGGACAATCTCGTCGCAAAGGCACCCCTTCAAAAACGAAGTGCAAATGTAAGACGTTTTTTTAAAGATTAAAAGCTAATTTTAAAAAAGTGTGAGATTGACTTGAAGAGCTGCAATATTGCCAAAATTATCCTTCAACCACCACGCCCATCGAGCAGAATTTGTCGATCCTTTCGGTCACTAACTGATCAACATCTTTAGCTTTTAACTCTTTCAGGTCCTTGATCAAATGCTTTTTCAGTATAGTGGCCATCGCAACAGGGTCCTGGTGAGCGCCGCCAAGCGGCTCTTTGATCACACCGTCGATAAGCTTATTTTTAAGCATCTCGGGTGAACTCAGCTTCAATACTTCAGCCGCACGTTCTTTATTTTCCCAGGTCTTCCAGAGGATGGTTGAACAGTTTTCAGGTGAAATAACCGAATACCATGAGTTTTCCAGCATAAACACCCTATCGCCTATAGCCAACCCTAATGCACCGCCCGATGCACCTTCGCCGATGATGACGCAGATAACCGGCACGCGCAATACCGACATTTCGAGCAGGTTGCGGGCAATCGCCTCCCCCTGGCCGCGTTCTTCGGCTTCAAGACCCGGAAAAGCCCCGGGTGTATCAATTAAGGTAATAACTGGTTTATTGAATTTCTCGGCCAGTTTCATCAGGCGCAATGCCTTGCGGTACCCTTCGGGATTGGCCATACCGAAATTGCGGTATTGCCTTTCTTTGGTGTTGCGCCCTTTCTGGTGGCCGATGAACATCGCGGTTTCGCCATTGATCGACCCAAACCCGCCGATAATAGCTTTATCATCGCCAACGGTACGGTCGCCGTGCAGTTCGATAAAATCGTCACATATCAGCTCCAGGTACTGTAAAGTATAGGGCCTTTCGGGGTGGCGGGAGATCTGCACCCGCTGCCAGCCGGTAAGATGAGTATATATCTGGGTTTTGGTAGTTTCGAATTTTTCCTGCAACTCATTAATAGTTGCCGACATATCCACCTTGGTCTTTTCTTCAACCTGCTGTACCTTGTCTATCTGTGCTTGCAGGTCGGCCAAAGGCTTTTCAAAATCAAAAGTGATCTTCATACGCGTTGTAACGGGTTGCAAAGTTAAACATCTAAAGTTAGATTAAGTTGGAATAAGTTAGAATAAGTTGATTGAGTTAGGGAGTCAGCAACTTATTCAACTCAATCAACCACTTAACTTAATCAACTCACTTAACCAAACTCTCCAGTTTCCTGATCTGCACCTCGCTCAGTATCGCTTCGGTATTATAACAGGCTTGCAAAACTGCATTCCTCACTTCGCCCATGTATAAACCATACCGGTTAGTATAAAATATAATGGTGCCATCTACAATCTGTTTGGTGCGGAAGAGCGTATCCAGCATCCTTTCGTTGCGAATGATATTTTCGCCCATTTCCTTTTTCTTGCGTTGAAGATTGGCAGCAAGTTCCTTCAATTTGGTGATCTGACCAGGATTAAGGCCCAACTGTACCTTAAATTTCAGTGCTTTATCCGGTAGTGGGTAATGGTTCAGTTCGCCCACCAGCGACATGTCATCAAAACCTTCGCCTTTCAGCAGGGCGTTGTATTTCTCGTCGCTTAGGGACCTCACCGGCGAATGCGGGATTGCCGGGGTTGTGGCACTGGCAAGTTGTTTACGAGCAACTTTTACAGGGTGCTTAGCCGTATCGGCAGGCTTACGCTTGGCAGAGCTATCAGGGTTGGTTTGCGCGTTGGCAGCAGTAAAAAGTAAAAGCAGTATGATGACAGGTAGAAGTTTTATCATATCAAGGCATTTTATTCAAAAATGCTGATTATTTTAATTAGTCACTCTTTTCAACGTAAAATAAAACCTGCTGCCCTCGCCCATCTCGCTTTCCACGCCGATCTTGCCCGATTGCGCTTCGATAAAATCTTTGGCTATGGCCAGGCCGAGGCCCGTGCCGCTGTGTTCACCTTTGGAGCCGGGGACCTTGAAATACCGCTCAAATATCCTCGACAAATACTTGCTTTCTATACCCTGCCCGTGATCGGTAACGGCGAATTCGATATCGTCGCCTTTCTTCCTTACATTCAGTTCCACCTCTGATTTTTCGGGACTATATTTGATCGCGTTCGAAAGCAGGTTGATGAGCACCCAGGTGGTTTTATCCAGGTCGGCGCGCACTTCCGGAAGGGTATCGTCGCAATTCACTTTAAGCGTAACCTCCTTTTGATCGGCCGTAAATTTGACGGCTTTAACCGCGTAATCCACGATGTTTTTCGGGTGCGTACTGCCGAAATTCAGGTTCAGCTTACCCGTTTCCACCTGCGCCATGTCAAGCAGTTCACCCGTGATCTGCAGCAGGCGGCGTGCGTCATCATCAATGTTTTCAAGCAACTGCTTTTGCTCCGTATTCACCTCGCCGATGCGTTTATCTTCTAATAGCTTCAGGCTCATCTTGATGGATGATATTGGCGTTTTCAGCTCATGCGAAATAGTTGCTATAAAATTGGTTTTCGCTTCATCCAACTGCTGGAATTCGGTAATATTTTTCAGGATGATCACCTTGCCTATCAGCCTGTCCTCGCTCGTCACCGGCATGATGTCCTTGGAATAGTAGCTTTCGCGGTTATCGGCATAAATCTTCATTTTATGCTGATCGGTTACCAGCAAACTCCTGAAAAGATCATTCCCCAGCGCCACATCAGGCGCATATTTACCTATGAGGCTTTCCTCGGCTATACCCACCAATTCGCAAGCCACCTGGTTGACGAATATGATAAAGGAACGCTCATCCAGCCCGATGATACCGTCATGCATCGAGTTAATGATGGTCTCAATGCGCTTCTTCTCAAACAAAATATTGGCAAGGTTGCTGTTCTCATATTCGTCCAGCTTAAAGGTCATGGTATTGAACGCCTGAGCCAACTCACCAAATTCATCATTAGATTTAAAATCAAGTTGCTGCTGATAATTACGCCGGGATATTTCCTTGATACGCTCGGTAAGTTCTTTGATCGGGTTAGCGATGTAGCCCGGGAAATTGATGATAAAGCTGAACGCCACCAAAAACAGGAACGAACCGATCACTGCCACCAATATCGTGGCACTGTTTGCGGTAGCTTTTGCGACAGCATTTTTATGGTCTTCCGCGTCCATATTCAATTTCATGATATCAAAAAGCAGTTTACGCATATCGAGCCGGAGCCGGCTTTGCTCCAATGCGCCACCGGGCAGCAGCTTTAATTGCTCGTATTTTGATCGCAGCGAATCCGTCAATTGCTGCTCGCCAGGCTCGGTGATATTATGCTCCTGTTTCACCAGGTTATTTTCGATTGTATTGATTTGGGCGCTGTTTAGCGTCGTCGCATTAGCGTCTAAAGCAAGGCCGATATTCCGCATATAAACGATCGTTTCATAATTATCCTTTAGGATGACACTTGAATCTGCCGACAACCGGTTTAGATAATAGATAGACAGCCCGCTGCACACAAAAGCCAGCAGGAACAGGAAGCCGAAGCCGGCCCGTAATTTATTTTTAATGGTCATGACAGTATTACTAAGTCTATATCGGTTTTCGACATTTTATTAAGCAATTGGGTAAATACGGCGGTTTTCATTACCAGCTGGTAAAACTTAAAATGCGGCTTGCCCAGGCAAATGGTAGTAACATCATATTTTTCGGCTGTTTCCCATATCGTTTTGGCGACATTATTGCTCTTTATTTTCAACACCTCGGCCCCTAACTGGGTAGCATTTTTCATATTGTTGATCAGGTGGCGCTGCGATGCCAGGTTGATCTTATCGCTGCTTTCATTGGAGGTTTGCACATACAGCAGATACCATTTGGAGCGATAATAGGACGCCAGCCGCGCAGTCTTGCGGATGATGATCTTCGCCGATTCGTCGTTAGTGCTGATACAGGCCAAAAATAATTCGGATCTTAGTTTAACATTTTTTGGTATCTCGGTGTCGATCTTGCGCTCCAATTGATGGGCAACCTCCTTCAGCGCCAGTTCGCGGAGTTGCAATATCCGTTCGGACTGGAAAAAATTGCCTAAAGCAGTAGCTATTTTCTTTTCGTCGTATATCTTTCCTTCCTTCAGCCTGTCGATCAGTTCATCGGCTGTCAAGTCGATATTTACCACTTCATCGGCCATTTGCAGCACTTTGTCGGGTATGCGTTCGTTAATAGCTGCGCCAGTTATCCGTTCCACTTCCTCGTTTATACTTTCGAGGTGCTGGATGTTCACCGCGCTGATCACATTGATGCCCGCGTTTAAGATGTCAAGCACGTCCTGCCAGCGCTTTTCGTTCGGGCTGCCTTCGATGTTGGAGTGTGCAAGTTCATCTACGATCACCACCTCGGGCCGCAGGTTGATAATGGCCTTGAGGTCCATTTCTTCCAGCTCTTTGCCTTTGTAAAACAATTTGCGGCGGGGGATAACGGGCAAACCTTCAAGAAGGTCTTCGGTCTCCTTGCGTTTATGCGTTTCGATATAACCGATCTTCACATCGATACCGTTGCGCAGTAAAGTACGCGCCTCCATCAGCATGCGGTAGGTTTTACCCACACCGGCGCTCATGCCAATGTATATCTTGAACTTTCCCCGCCTTGATTTTTTGATCAGTTCGAGGAAATGCTGTACGGATTCTTTATTGTTCTGGTCGTCCATTTCTTCAGTTTTAAGTTGATTGAGTTGGATTAAGTTGATTAAGTTAAAGCAACTTATTCAACCCAATCAACCACTCACTTAATCAACTCTGTTCAAAACCTTTAAAAGGGGGTGCAAGCACCCCCTTTTCGCATGAGTCAATCAATCAAACTACTTATAATTCCAAACTAATAATTATAAATATAAAAAACCTCACGCTAATCTTCTCCGGCCTTGCCGGTATATTCGTTCGTCTTAGGTAATATAAAGGCGTTTATTCTTATTTCTTCAATTCATCCAAAGCTACGTTCAGCTTCAGCACGTTAACCTTTGCCGGGCCGAACAATCCAAGCAAGGGTTTTTCGGTATGCACGTCAACCAGCGCTAATACCTGCTGTTCAGACAAACCGCGTGCTTTGGCAACGCGTGCGGCCTGTATTTTAGCCCCAGCAGGTGACAGGTCGGGGTCCAGTCCGCTACCCGAAGCGGTAACCAGTTCGGCAGGGATCTGTTCCACTTTCACCGTTGGATTATGCTTTAGAAAGGTATCGATGCGGCCCTTCACGTCCTTGTTCAGGTAATCGGCATTCGTAGGGCCTTTGTTCGAGCCCGCGCCGGCATCGGCCTGGTAGTTGGCAGCCGAGGGGCGTGACCAGAAATACTCGTCTTTAGTAAATTTCTGTCCCTCGAGGGCATACCCCACTACACGGCCCTTGTAAGTAACGGTTTCGCCGTCGCCATGACCGGGGGTCAGCTTGCCGATGGCAGCAATAGCCAGCGGGTAAAGGCCTGAAAGGATCACCAGCAGGATGATGGTTATTTTTATGGATGGCAAAAAGTAAGCTTTCATTTTATTGAGATTTGAGATGTTAGATATGAGATTTGAGACATATTTATTAGCTTTTAGAGTTTAGAATTTAGAGCTTATATAAACAGTGCAACCGCGAGGTCGATCAATTTGATACCAATGAATGGCACGATGATACCGCCAAAACCATAGATGAACAGGTTACGGCGCAGTAATTTGCTGGCCCCGATCGGTTTATATTCCACACCGCGTAAAGCCAACGGTATCAGCAGCGGGATGATGATCGCGTTAAAGATCACTGCGGATAATATTGCCGATTGCGGGCTGTGCAGGTCCATGATGTTTAGCGCCCTTAATGAGGGTATGGACAGCATGAACAATGCGGGAACGATAGCGAAATACTTGGCCACGTCGTTAGCGATTGAAAAAGTGGTCAGCGTACCGCGTGTCATCAGCAATTGCTTGCCGATCTCCACGATCTCGATCAGCTTGGTGGGGTCGTTATCCAGGTCCACCATGTTGCCGGCTTCCTTGGCAGCCTGTGTACCGCTGTTCATGGCCACGCCCACATCGGCCTGTGCCAAAGCGGGGGCGTCGTTCGTACCGTCGCCCATCATGGCTACCAGTTTGCCGCCCTGCTGTTCCTTTTTAATATAGTTCATCTTATCCTCTGGCTTTGCCTCGGCGATAAAATCGTCTACGCCCGCTTTTTCAGCGATAAACTTGGCGGTCAGCGGGTTGTCGCCCGTTACCATTACAGTTTTCACACCCATTTTGCGCAGGCGCTCAAAACGTTCGAATATGCCGGTCTTAATAATATCCTGCAATTCGATCACGCCAAGCACTTTATCATTCTGGGATACAACCAACGGCGTACCCCCATTCGATGCGATAACTTTAACACGTTCTTCCACACCGTTAGGGAATGGGTTGCCTGCTTTGGTCACCATATTACGGATGGAATCAGACGCGCCTTTGCGCACACGCAAACCATCAGGGGTGTCCAAACCGCTTGAACGGGTTTCAGCGGTAAATTTGATAAACACCGAATTGTCCGGCGCTTTGAAGGTCAGTTTACCCGGGCCGGTTTCGGCCAGTTCAACGATCGATTTACCTTCCGGCGTTTCGTCTGCCAGCGAGCTCAATACACAGGCCTTGATGAATTCCGTTTCGTTCACTCCTTCAGCCGGCCAGAAATGCGTGGCTTTGCGGTTACCTATCGTTATTGTTCCGGTCTTGTCTAACAATAAGGTATCGAGGTCGCCCGCGGTTTCAACCGCTTTGCCCGATTTGGTGATCACGTTGGCACGCAACGCCCTGTCCATCCCCGCGATACCGATGGCCGATAACAGGCCGCCGATAGTCGTCGGGATCAAACAAACGAAAAGTGAGATAAATGCAGCTATAGTGATGGGGGTATTGGCATAATCTCCAAATGGCTTTAAGGTAACGCACACGATGACGAAGATGAGCGTGAAACCGGCTAAAAGGATGGTCAAAGCGATCTCGTTAGGCGTCTTCTGGCGCGAAGCCCCTTCAACCAAAGCGATCATCTTATCCAGAAAGCTTTCGCCGGGCTGGGTCGTAACCATTACTTTAATATGGTCTGACAGTACCTTGGTACCGCCCGTAACGGATGATTTATCACCGCCGGCTTCGCGGATCACCGGTGCCGATTCGCCTGTAATAGCCGATTCGTCGATCGTTGCGATGCCTTCTATGATCTCGCCGTCTGTCGGGATAGTTTCACCTGCATCGCAAATGAACACATCACCTTTTCTTAGCGAGGAGGAAGTTACTACTTGCTCGCGGCCGTCCAAAATGCGGCGTGCAGGTGTTTCCTCGCGGGTTTTGCGCAGGCTCTCGGCTTGCGCCTTGCCCCTTGCTTCGGCTATCGCTTCGGCAAAATTGGCGAACAGAACGGTGAATAACAGAACCAGGAATATGGTAAAGTTGTAGCCGAAGCTTCCCTGTGCTGCACTAGTCAGCGAAAAAACGGTTACTACAAGCATTACCACGGTGCCTATCTCCACGGTAAACATCACCGGGTTGCGCACCAATATGCGGGGATCAAGTTTAATGAAAGACTGCTTTAAAGCATCCCTTACCTGATCGCCCTGGAATAATGTATTTTTATCGGATCTCATGATAATTCTTTATATTATTTGATTGAAAAATGTTCAGCGATCGGCCCTAAGGTCAAAGCAGGGAAGAATGATAATGCCGCGATAATAATGATGACAGCGAATATCATTACACCAAAAGTAGTTGTATCTGTTTTAAGGGTACCTGCCGATTCGGGAATGAACTTCTTGTTCGCCAGTATCCCTGCAATAGCCACGGGGCCGATGATCGGGAAGAAACGCCCCACAAAGATCACGATGCCCGTACTTACGTTCCAGAAGATATTATTGGCGGTTAACCCTGCATAGCCCGAACCGTTGTTGGCTGCAGCTGATGCGTACTGGTACAGCATTTCGGTAAACCCATGATAACCGGGGTTATTCAGCCAGGCTGACGGTTTTGTGGCCCAGTTTGCATTGGGGAAATGCGTCAGTACATACGCCGCGATGGATGTGCCCACTAAGATAATAAAAGGGTGCAGCAATGCGATCAGCGAAGCGATCTTCATTTCGCGTGCTTCAATTTTTCGCCCCATGAACTCCGGTGTTCGTCCGACCATGAGGCCGGAAATAAATACGGCTATAATGATGAAGATGTAAAAGTTCATAAAGCCTACACCTACACCGCCGTAAAAGGAGTTGATCATCATATCAAATAGCTGCGAAATACCTGATGCCGGCATCATACTGTCGTGCATGGCATTGACCGAACCGTTTGAAGTTACCGTGGTAGTTACCCCCCAGTATGCAGATGCAGCGGGCCCGAAACGAACTTCCTTGCCTTCCATTGAGCCTGTAGGCTGGATGACGCCCAAATGTGCGATATTCGGGTTGCCGCCAACTTCAGAGGTGACTGAAGGGAATACCATGATGAGGAACCCGAGGGTCATCACACCAAAAATAACCCACGATAGTTTTCTTTTATTGAGATAAAAACCTAATGCAAAAACCAAAGCGATCGGGATAACGATAATGCTGATATCTTCCGTCATATTGGTCAGGTAATTGGGGTTCTCGAACGGGTGTGCCGAGTTGGCCCCGAACCATCCGCCGCCGTTGGTGCCGGTTTGCTTGATAGCGATCATGGCTGCTGCAGGCCCGCGGGATACGTGAATGGTATCGCCCTGTAACCCTATTACGGTGTCCTTGCCTTTATAGCTTGTCGGCGTACCGTTGAAGGCTAAAATTAAGGCAACAACAAAGCTCAGCGGCAATAACAACCTTGTAACGCCTTTTACTAAATAGTCCCAGAAATTGCCCAGTTTGTCAGTCACCTTGTCTTTCATAGCCCTGAAAATAACCATCATAGCCGCTAAGCCTGCGGACGCACTTACAAAGTGCAGGAACATAAACACAAAGTGCTGGGTAAAGTATGTCGCACCCGATTCTCCCGAGTAATCCTGCATGTTGGTATTGGTCAAAAAGCTCAATGCCGTATTAAAAGCCAGGTCGGGTGTTTGATTGAGGTTATTATCAGGGTTTAATGGTAAATGCCCCTGGAAAAGCAGGCAGAAAAAGGCCCAGAATAACCACACAACATTTACGGTCAATAAAGCCTTTAAATGCTGCTTCCAGTTCATTTCCTTTTTGGGGTCGATGCCGCTGAACTTAAAGATCAGCTTTTCGAGCGGCGCCATAAAGTCGAACCAGGTCTTTTCGCCGTTAAATACTTTGGCAATGTATTTACCCATCGGTATGGCGAGGGCAACCGTTGCCGCGTACATGAAAATAACGCCTATGTATTCAGTGTTCATAGAATTTAATTTTTAATTGTGTTAAAATTTTTCAGGTTTTAAAAGCACATAGACCATGTAAATGAATACCGCTATGGCTACGATGAATAGTGCGATCATTTGATTTAGATTTTTTCGAAGTAATTGACTGTTTTAAAGAAGACCCAGAAGACGACTATGAAGCATAGTACATAAGCGATGGTGAGAATAGTATCCATATTGATTTTATTAGCTGTTGTTTATATGTGATGCAATAATTTAATTTTTAAATAGATCATATAGAGTGCTGAGAGTGCCAGGAGCCAGAAAAAGGCAAGAGTCAGTATGTCTTTCAAGGTGTATTTTTCTTCCTGTTTTTCCATGAATTATCATCGGCATCATGAGCCGCATCTTTATAAACCGATGCAGCATTTGCTAAAATGATGCCCCCGGAAAATATTTTATAAAAAGCTGTGAATAGCTATTTAAAAAAGCGATTTTATTGTTGAAAATAAAATATTTTGCCCCTGCGGCACCCTATCAAATTGATAGGGTTTTATCAAATTGATAAACGGCCGAAAATAGAAAAGCCCCCTTACGGGAGGCTTCGATCCAGTTTTAATTGAGAATTATAAAAAGATCAATGTTCGTGACGTGACAACTCGCGGCCATGCAATTCAACCAGGTTACCATCTTCGTCAATAGCATAATGCGCATGGGTAACGTCTGTGTCGATAGTTGGCGCTTTTGTTTTTTTCTTTTTCGGGCCGGCCATTGGCACTATAATAACCGCAAGCAATGCGGCAACTTCTAATATTGTGGTAACCATAACTATTTTATTTATAGCAGTACCAGGATTACAAACCCCATACCAAAATTAACTTCCTGAACTTTTATTCTTTGTGGTTTATAATTGGTTAGTTAGTGTAACCAAAAACTGCGCCAAATGTAGTTAATACGTACTAAGGTTGTATGAAGTTTTTAAAAATTCACAAAAAATTGATACGATAAAAACCAATTATTATAAAAAACCTTTCAAAACAAGGCTTTTCATTATTAATTTTCTAATCAAAATGCATTAATTATGCATGCATAGCATTAGGTTTACATGTTCATTTGCGTATTGAAATTAAAAACAAAATGCCCATAATGGGCATTTTGTTCAGTCGGGGTCAATGGGATGGATATTGTGCTACACTTTAGGCAATTTATACCCGTTATGGTACTCCTTCATCAGGTATTCCTTGTTCACCGCGTGATCGGTAAAGGACTGGGCGTTTTCGTCCCAGGTCAGCTTTTTGCCGCTGCGGTAAGCAATATTACCCATTTGCGCGACAGTAGCCACATGTGCGCCTGCTTGTATGGGACAATGCAGATCTTCCAGTTTCCGTGATTTTACTACGCTCACAAAGTTTTCCCAATGTTTGTCCAAACCATTATCGGATTGCGCTACAAAGGGCTTGCTTACTTTGCTTTTGCTTTGCTTCTCTTCTATCACTTCCCATCCCCCTCTATTTAGTATCAGCGTACCGTTATTACCAATATAGGCGATGCCGTGGTCGCGGTTATACGAGCCATTGTCAATACCCATAGCCGAATCCCAAACCATATTAAAGCCATCAAACTCATACAAGGTGGTTAAGGTATCCGGCGTTTCTTCATACAGATCAGGGTAAGCAAAGCGCCCTCCTAAAGCGGAAACTGTTTTTGGCACCGGCGACTTCATACCCAGCAAGCCGTAATCCAATAGATGCACGCCCCAATCTGTCATCAGTCCTCCGGCGTAGTCCCAAAACCAGCGAAAATTAAAATGGAAACGGCTCGCATTGAACGGCACTGTTTTGGCGGGACCGAGCCACCCCGCATAATTTACCCCTGCCGGCGGCGGCGTGTTCGCGACTACGGGTGCCGGTGTCATCCACCCCTGGTAACACCAAACCTTTACCGTACGGATATTGCCCAGTTGCCCGCTTTGTACAAAATCTACGGCGTCCTTAAAATGCTGCTGACTGCGTTGCCATTGCCCCGCCTGCACCACTTTATTATAGTGCAACTGCGCGGCCACCATAGCCGCGCATTCGCCTATTGAATTGCCGACGGGCTTTTCGACATATACATCCTTACCTGCTTCGCAGGCGTGCGTCATGATGAGCGCGTGCCAATGGTCGGGCGTACCGATCACTACGGCGTCAATGTCCTTCTGATCCAGCAGTGCCTTGTAATCGTCATATTTCCTGATCTTCGATATATCATAACCCGTTTTGCCCAGGCCATCGACACGTTTATCCATCACATTCCTGTCGACATCACATACAGCGATAAGGTTGACACCAGGCACTTTTAAAGCAGCCGTTACATCGCTCCAGCCCATCCCGTTGATGCCTATGGCGCCGATGTTTAACTGGTCCGACGGCATAATGCGGTTTTTAAAAATGGCGAAGGCCCGGTTATCCAAAGCCGAAGCCAAAACGGTTCCGCCCGCAATAAGCGCCGACTTCTGCAAAAAATCCCTGCGTGAATTCATGATAGTTTAATTGGTTTGGATAAATATAGAGATATTGTCTGAACCGTTGATCAAAATGATTGATCGATTCCGTTGATCCTGTCAACTTGGAGATAACAAATTCGAAATTATTCGAGTCCGTATTCTTTAAGTTTACGGTACAAGGTAGCTATGCCGATGTTCAACAGCCGGGCGGCTTCGGCGCGGTTGCCGTGGGTATGGTTAAGTACCCGCTGGATGTGCAGTTTCTCAACGGACGACAAGTCGAACGCCGAAAGGCTGCTACCCGACCGTGCCGGCTGCAAATGCTGTATTTCGTAAGGCAGCAGGGTTTCGTCGAGGTCGGTGCCTTCGCACAAGATCACGGCGCGTTCGATCACATTCTTGAGTTCGCGGATATTGCCGGGCCAGCCGTAGGCCTCCAGTTTGTCGGTAAAAGCTTCAGACATCGCATTCACCTGTTTCTTCACTTTGGAGGCGAAGTATTGCATAAAATATTCGGCCAGCAGGATAATATCCTTCTTGCGTTCGCGCAGCGGCGGCAGCGTGATCTGGAACACCGATAAGCGGTAGTACAAGTCTGAGCGGAAATGGCTCGTCTCAAGTTCGGCCTGCAGGTCGCGGTTAGTGGCAGCCAGTATGCGCACATTCACCTGCGTGGGTTTGGTATCACCTATTTTTAAAAACTGCTGCGATTCCAGCACACGCAGTAATTTGGCCTGCAGTTCGGGATCGAGCTCGCCTATCTCATCCAAAAATATAGTTCCGCCGTTCGCTTCCTCGAACAGGCCTCTTTTATCTTTAATTGCGCCGGTAAACGAACCCGCTTTGTGTCCGAACAATTCACTCTCTAATAATTCTTTGGTAAAGGCGCTGCAATTGACGGCTACGAAAGGCTTGCCTTTGCGGCTGCTGGCCTGGTGAATGGCTTCGGCGAATACTTCCTTGCCTGTACCCGTTTCGCCCAATAATAAAACCGTTGTATCGGTTTGGGCGACCTTTTGCGCCAACTTGATGGCATCGGCTATGGGAGCCGACTTGCCTATGATCCGGTCAAAACCTAATTTATCGTTCAGCTTGCTTTCCAGTTCCTGCACGCGCTGCTGTAGCTGCGCCTTATCCATCGCCTTGCTTACCAGCGGGATGATCCTCTCATTATCGTCGCCTTTGGTGATATAATCAAAAGCGCCTACTTTTATGGCTTTCACACCATCATTTATAGTTCCAAAGGCCGTCAGTACAATGATCTCGGTGGCGGGCCAGTTTTTTTTGATCTGTTCGGTCAATTCTATACCGTTGATATCGGGCAGCTTTACATCACTTAATACCACATTTACAGGTTCGTGCTGTAGTTTTTTCAGGCCTTCCCTGGCCGTCGACGCCGTTGCCACGTCGTACCCCTCCAATTGAAGTATCCGCGCCATCAGGTTGCGCAGCCGCTCCTCGTCGTCAATGATCAATAACTTGCCTTGTTGCATAATCGGTGTGCAAAAATGATAAAAATAATGCCAAAGCTGGTAAGTAATATATCAAGCGTGGCAGACATGGCGTCTATCGACTCACCCCTGCCCCTCTCTGCTGCGCAAAGAGGGGTCTTTTAAAATCGGGGAAAAGCAAAACCCCTCTTTCCGCTTGCGGAGAGAGGGTGGTCGAGCGCAGCAATGACCGGGTGAGTCTAACCGACAAATGCCTTAAGTTAACCCGGATTAAAAATGCATTAGAATTGTATTATACAGACAATTAGCATTAATCCTTTCGCCATTTATCCTATCAAATCTATAACAACCGCAAAAAAACCGGTTGGACAATTAAAACAGATATACAATGAAAAGGAAAGTTGTTGGCTTAGCACTATTGGCAAGCCTGATCATATCAGTAACCTCGGGTTGCATTGTTCGTGAAGGTTATGGTTATCACCACCATTATCATTACTACCGCGGGTACTAAAGATTTTTATAATTAAGTCAATGTGCGAGTGAATAGAGTTTTGGGAAATTCCCCAAAACTCTTTTTTATGCATTGACGATTAGCGAAGCTTTTATTTATATTTAGGCTCAACTAAAACCCCTTTAAACTTTATGGCAAACGACGAAAAAACATGGCACGCGCAGCACAAGGATTCGATGACTTTCGGACAAAGACTTGCGGACTCGGTAGCTTCAGGAATGGGCTCGTGGCGATTCATCATCTGGCAAACGC
>Ga0207064_1024_pt1 | contig 28709 bp, 12 predicted proteins | sample Alteio_BWMinCont_26_FD_153488 | JGI IMG/M metagenome (GOLD analysis project Ga0207064, IMG submission 153488) | Enriched cells from forest soil in Barre Woods Harvard Forest LTER site, Petersham, Massachusetts, United States -... | ecosystem: Environmental > Terrestrial > Soil > Temperate forest >...
ATAGGTATTTTAAAAGAACCATCTTTTGAGCCGAGGGTATCCATGCTGGCCGCCGAGGCAGCGGCTTTGACAAAATCGGGGAGCTTTGTATGGGTGGAAAAGGATGCGGGAATAAAAGCTTTTTGCGCCGATGAGGATTACGAAGCGGGCGGTGCGGTTATAAAATCAAGGGCGGCTATTTTTGAAGGAGCGGACGCATTGTTGAGTATCCACGCCGGCAATGATCTTCTTGCAGCAAAAAACAAAACATTTATTGGCGTTTACCAGCCTTTGTACCATTTGGATGAGATCGATGGCTGGGCACAGCAGGGAAATACGATATTTAGCCTCGACTTGCTGCCGCGCACTACACGCGCGCAAAGCATGGACGTATTGAGCTCGCAGGCCAGCATTGCGGGTTACAAAGCAGCACTGTTGGCGGCTTCTTCTTATGCCCGTTACTTCCCGATGATGATGACGGCCGCGGGCAGTATCGCACCTGCAAAAGTATTGATCATAGGAGCCGGTGTCGCCGGCCTCCAGGCCGTTGCTACCTGTCGTCGTTTAGGGTCGGTGGTGGAAGTGTTTGACACGCGCCCGGCTGCTAAAGAAGAGGTGCTGAGCCTGGGCGCGAAATTTGTGGAAGTGGATGGTGCCGCAGATGCCTCTAAAGCAGGTGGTTACGCAGTAGATCAAAGCGCTGAGTTCCAGGAAAGGCAAAAACAAAAAATTGCGGACAGCATCAAAAAGGCTGATATCGTTATTACAACAGCGCAAATATTTGGCAAAAAAGCTCCTGTGCTCATCACCAAAGAAATGATAGCTACCATGCGCGCCGGATCGATCATTATCGACCTCGCTGCTGCAACAGGCGGTAACACCGAAATAACGAAAGACAACGCCACGGTTGTTTCTGGCAACGTCATCATCATCGGCAATTCGAACCTTGCGGCGTCAATGCCTTCCGATGCCAGTAAATCTTACGGCAGGAACGTATTGAATTTTCTAAAGCTTCTCATCAATAAAGAAGGTAAGCTTGATATAAACCTTACCGATGATATTATAAACAATGCCTGTGTAACCCATAGCGGCGAAGTCATTTCCCCAATAATCAAAAAGAACCTTATTCATGGAAACGTTACTCAACTTCATCCAGAGCAATCTTGAACTGCTTTATGTAGTCATCCTGTCGATTTTCTTGGGCATCGAAGTGATCTCAAGGGTCCCCTCGGTTTTGCATACGCCATTAATGAGCGGCGCAAACGCTATTCACGGGGTGATCATCATCGGGTCGATCATTGTAATGGGCGAAACCTCTTCGGATAATTACCTGGTACTTACGCTGGGTTTTATCGCGGTGATCGTGGGTACCATCAATGTAGTAGGCGGTTTTGTGGTGACGGACCGGATGCTGGAAATGTTTAAAACAGGAAAAGAAGGCGCATCTAAACGAATAAAGGACAATTAATATGCAATCGAATATACTGGCTATCTGCTACCTTATCGGCTCCGTCTCCTTTATCATCGGGCTAAAAATGTTATCGCACCCGGCAACGGCCCGCAGGGGCAACATGGTATCAGCGGCGGGTATGGGTATCGCTATTCTCGGTACGCTTTTTCTTTACAAACCCGAGGGGACGTCTTTTCATAATTACGGCTGGATAGCCGGCGCTATAGTTATCGGAACAGTTATCGGTTCTATATCGGCGCGCAAAGTGAAAATGACCGCGATGCCCGAAATGGTGAGCATATTCAACGGCATGGGCGGCTTGTGCGCGGCGCTTATCTCCATTGTCGAATTTGGGCGCATAGCGCAGGATCATTCCGACATGCATGTTTTATCCATATTGGCCGGTATGGTCATCGGCAGCGTTTCTTTTGCGGGAAGCATGGTCGCCTATGGCAAACTCAGCGGCAAAATAAAAGACCACACCTTTCCGGGCCAGCATATTTTTAATTTGGTGGTATTGTTTGCCATACTCGCAACGGTTGCTTTAGTCATCCACGGCAATGGCGCGGCCCCGCTCCTGATCTTCTACGTTATCCTCGGCTTATCTATCTGCTACGGCATTTTATTCGTAATGCCTATTGGCGGAGCGGATATGCCCGTGGTTATCTCGTTATTAAACTCTTTTACGGGTATAGCAACTGCATGTGCGGGCTTTTTATACCACAACCAGGTGATGCTAACCGGCGGTATCCTCGTAGGTTCCGCGGGGGCCATCCTCACCATACTGATGTGCAAAGCGATGAATCGCTCCTTAAAAAATGTGTTGATAGGCTCATTTGGGGGAACAACAGCATCCGCCGGGCATGCCATAGGCGAACAGGGGGCCTACAAAGAGATCAGCTTAAGCGATGCGGCAACGGTAATGAAATATGCGCATAAAGTAATTATAGTACCAGGCTATGGCCTGGCGGTTGCACAGGCGCAGCATACCTGCCACGAGCTCGAAAAATTATTGCGGGATAATGGCGTCGAGGTAAAATACGCTATCCACCCGGTGGCGGGCCGCATGCCCGGGCATATGAACGTTTTGTTAGCTGAAGCGGATGTATCCTACGATGACTTGCTGGAACTTGAACCATCGAACGAAGAATTTCCCACTACCGATGTCGTACTCATCCTCGGCGCCAACGACGTTGTTAACCCTGCTGCCGAGAACGATCCTTCAAGTCCGATATATGGCATGCCAGTGCTGCAGGTATGGAAATCCAAACTCGTTATCGTAAACAAAAGAAGCATGCGCCCGGGTTATGCGGGTATCGAAAATGGACTCTTCTTTCGGCCGAACACTTCGATGCTCTTTGGTGATGCAAAAGCTGTTTTGCAGCAATTAGTCAGCGAAATTAAAGAGCTTTAGCCGTTAGTCAGGGCCCTTAACGGACACTTCTCTAAAATTTACTGTCAATTATTTTTGAGCGGACCCGTACATCTGCATAATAACTTCATTAAGATTTTTATATTTAGCATCGAAAACATTAGGAATGCTATTTGAACAAGCCAGGGAATTTATTCTGAATAAAATAGAAACGGAATTGCCTGAAACTTTTTTTTATCACAATATCGACCATACACGTGATGTGCGTAGTGCTGCCGAGGTCATCGGAAAGGCCGAGCATATTTCTGATGCCGACATGCGATTGTTGCTCATAGCGGCCTGTTATCATGATTCAGGGTACCTGGTTTCACTTTGCGAGCATGAAATAGAATCGTGCAAATTAGCCGAAGAGCATTTGCCCGGCTGTGGTTTTAGCAAGGAAGAAATCAAGAAGATCTGCGGCATGATCATGGCTACCCGGATACCGCAATCGCCCAAAGATCATCTTGAAAAGATACTCGCCGATGCCGACCTGGACTACCTCGGGCGCGACGATTTTTTTGAGATCGGTGATAAAATATACCAGGAATGGGGTCTCACCGATCGTGATGAGTGGAATGAGATGCAGGTAAAATTCCTGGAAGAACATCAATATTTTACGAAAACAGCTTTAAATTTACGCGGGCCGAAGAAGCGCGGTAATTTGGAAAAGGTAAGGGCCCTGTTAAAATAAAACCATGAAAAGACTCAGCTTACCCGGTTACGTTACGGATACACTCTATGTAGTAGTGGGTATATTATTCTGCGGGTTTGCTTTGAAAAGCTTTCTGATCCCTAATCAATTCTTTGACGGAGGAGTTACCGGTATGTCACTGGTAATTAGCGAAGTAAATCCAAAGCTGAACATCGGCTATGTTATCGTGATCCTGAATATCCCCTTTATTATTATAGGCGCCAAACTGGTGAACAGAACCTATGCTTATAAAACCCTTGCAGCTGTGGTTGGCCTGGGGCTTTGTTTACATTGGATGCCTTCATTCCCCGTAACATCCGACCATCTGCTTGTATGTATTTTCGGCGGCGTTTTTATGGGAATTGGGGTTGGCCTTTCCATACGTGGCGGCTGTGCGTTGGACGGCATAGAGGTGCTTGCGCTGTACACCGGCAGGCGTATTAGTTTCACCATCAGCGAGATCATCCTGGCTATCAATATTGTTATTTTCCTCGTAGCTGCATTTGCGATATCGTTTCAAAATTCCCTTTATTCTATCCTAACTTATTATGCTGCATCCCGCACAAGCCACTTCGTTATTGAAGGCCTTGAAGAGTTCACGGGTGTTACCATTATTTCGGCTAAGAGCGACCTTATCAAAGAAAAACTGGTGATGGAACTGGGCCGGGGCATAACCGTTTATAAAGGGGAACGTGGTTTTTTGAAAGACAGTTTTAGCGTGAGCCACCCTGTAGATATTATTTTCACGGTAGTAACGAGGCTGGAAGTAAAAAAACTGAAGAACCTGGTTGAAAGCACCGACGAAAAAGCATTTGTCTTTACGAGTACTATTAAAGAAGCTGCCGGCGGTGTGCTTAAGAAACGCCGTTCAAGGCAGCACTAAAAAAAATTGAATACCGAATAATGAAGTATTAAACTTCGACATTGGATACCTGCCTGCCGGCAGGTTCAAAATTCATTATTCGATATTCTTTTTATCTTGTTTGGCCTTTCCCTTAAGGAAAACGCCCTAACCCCTTGATAATCTATAAATTCTTTTAATTTTATAGCTTATAGCTTTCGGCTACTTTTCTTAGAGAAGATCGGCCTTAAAACCTTTTTGCATATATGAAGAAAATCTTGATTTTTACGGCCCTGTTTTTGGCTTGCTACAGTCTCGCCATAGCTCAAAAAATTAAAGTCGACAGCTTACAGAAAGCTTACAATAAAAACAGGCAGGATACAACGCTTATCCAGTTATTGCAGGAAAAGAGCGGCAGGGTTTTTCTGACCACCAATGCCGACTCCGGTATGCTTACCGCCCGGCAAAGCCTGGCTTTGTCGCGTAAAATTCATTATGAGTCGGGCGAGGCAAGGGGCCTGACCCTTATTTCCTCTTACCTTAGTCGGGCAGGTGACCTGCCCGGCTCATTAAAGCTCACGTTCGAAGCTTTGCCAAAAGCAATAAAGATCCATGACGACCGGGCAATTATGGGCTGCTACAATTCCCTGGGGCTGACTTATACAACATTAAAAGATTACCAGAAGGCCCTTGACAACTTCTATAAATTCAAGACCATTGCAGAAAAAACACATTCAAATGATCTTATAACAGTCGCCTATAACAATACCGGCAGAGCATACATTGAACTCAACAAGCTTGATTCAGGTTATTACTACATCAAAAAATCCTATGATTTCTCGTTAAAAACTAAGATGCTTAATAATATCGGGTACCCGATCCGGAGCTTCGGCATCATTGAATTTAAAAAAGGGAATTTCCAAAAGGCTATAGATTTTTACAATAAAAGTATCAAAACCATACCCGGCGGCAATAATCATTATTTGCTGAGCGAAGACTACCGGAGAATGGCCGAAGCTTACCAGCGCGAAAATAAAACGGATTCCTGTATTTATTACGGCAAGCTGGCCTTTGCACAAGCTGGGGTGGGTAAACTTCCAGAACTAACTATGCTGGCGACAAAGCTGCTGGCCAATGTGTTTAAATCACAAAACAACTTTGCCGAGGCTTATAATTACGAGCAGACCATGATCGCTGCCCAGGACAGCTTGTTCAGTCAGCAGAAAACTTTACAAATTCAAAACCTCAATTTCGAGGAAGAACAACGCCGCGATGCCATCGAAGCAGCGAAAGTGAGTTACCAAAACCGCGTGCGTTTTTATGTGATGCTCGGCGTGATAGCTGTTTTTGTGCTTATCGCGGGTATTCTTTTATTTGCGAATAGTCAGCGCAAGAAAGCCAATAATGTGCTGCATAAAACGCTTTCCGAACTCAAAACCACGCAAACACAATTGGTACAATCCGAAAAGATGGCCTCATTGGGTGAATTGACCGCAGGCATAGCCCACGAGATACAGAACCCGCTCAACTTCGTCAATAATTTTTCGGAAGTAAATACCGAACTGATCGATGAAATGGAGCAGGAAATAAGCAAAGGCAACCTTGATGAGATAAAGTCACTTGCCGCGGATATAAAAACCAACCAGATCAAGATCAGCCAGCATGGCAAACGCGCCGACTTTATTGTGAAAGGGATGCTGCAGCATTCGCGCAGCAATACCGGCGAAAAGCAGCCCACCAATTTGAATATCCTTGCGGACGAATTCCTGAGGCTCTCCTTCCACGGCCTGCGGGCGAAGGACAAGAACTTCAATGCCGAAATGGTCACCCATTTTGACCCCGACCTGCCCAAAGTGAACGTGGTGCAGCAGGACATGGGCAGGGTGATACTGAACCTGATCAACAACGCTTTTTACGCGGTTAACCAGAAGAAAAAAACAGCCGGTGACGATTATAAACCGGAGGTTATTGTAACTACCTTATCGGAAAATGGCAAGGTGATCATCAAGGTGCGCGATAACGGCATGGGCATACCCGCGCACATCAGGGATAAGATCATGCAGCCGTTTTTCACCACCAAACCAACAGGCGAGGGCACGGGCCTCGGCCTCTCGCTAAGTTACGATATGGTGGTCCACGGGCACGGCGGGAAAATAGAATTGAATACCAAAGAGGGCGAGTTTACGGAGTTTACCGTAACACTGCCCAACTGAACAGAACAGTATGAGAAAGTTCATCAAAATATTATTACTGCTGCTGATACCCGCTTTGGGCGTGGCGCAGCAAAGCCACCTGGATAGTTTAAAGAAGTCCCTGCGCACTGCACGTACCGATTCTGCACGGTTTACAGCATTAATGGCTTTAGGATGGGAGTATGCCGAAACAAACAGGGATACGTCCCTTTACTACGATGAACGCGCCTTTTCGCTGGCAAAAAAAAATGGCCACGCGCTTGATCAGGCCTGGGCGTTATGTGGAAAAGGTTACGAACTAATGCACCTTGGAAAATTTCCCGAATCGTTTGCCAGCTGTCAGCAAGGGATTAAACTGGCAGAAGATCCTGAAAATGAAAAAAAAGCCTGGTTTAATTGGGGCCTGCCCACCGCTAAGGTACCCGACCCTCACAAAGTCAGGATTTTTGTGCTCGCGGGCCTTCACCACAACCTCGGGCATTTGATGGGCATTACAGGCAGCCCCGACCAGCAAATAGTCCAGTACAAATTAGCTAAACCACTTGCTGCAGAGGCCAATGAAAACGAATTACTGGGCTTGATCAATATGAATCTTGGCCATGCTTACAACACACTTAACCAATTAGATTCTGCTTTGATATTTGAACAAAATGCCGAACGGATATTTAAGCAAACAGGGTATAAAAAATATCTGGGTTATGTTTTTGGGGTCGTTGGAGATATTTATTTAAAAAAACAGAATAAAGAACTTGCCATAAAATATTTTCATAAAGAAATAAGCACGAGTATCGTCCAAAAAAACTTTGGTGACGTAGGATATGGCTATTTCGCCTTAACAGACTACTACCTCGCGGATAAGCAGAAGGACTCGAGCGTCCATTATGCGACCAAGACATTAGATATTTTGCGCTTCATGGGGTCCAAAGACCTGGATAAGGCCTATGAGAACCTGTATAAAAGTTATCAACTGGCAGGCAAAACCGACAGCGCCTTTAAGTACCAGGGCCTGGCGCTGACGGCCAAGGACAGTAGTTTTAAAGCAACAGTAAAAAGCCTGGCCGACTTTCAGAAACTGTCCTTCAAAGCGCAGCTCCAAGCGCAGGACCTGGAAAAGGAAAAAGCGGCTATTCAAACCCGTATCCGGACCTATGTACTGTTAGCGGCCATCGCAGTATTTATGCTCATCGCAGGCATATTTTACCGCAACAACAGGCAAAAGCAAAAGGTCAATAATTTACTGTCGCAGCAGAATGAAGAGATCGTACAGCAAAAAGAAGAAATAGAATCACAACGCGATAGTTTGGAACAAACGCTTGCCGATCTGAAGGCCACGCAGACGCAATTGATCCAATCCGAAAAGATGGCCTCACTGGGTGAACTTACCGCCGGTATCGCCCACGAGATACAGAACCCCTTGAATTTCATCAATAACTTCTCGGAAGTCAACAAAGAGATGCTTGTGGAAATGAAGGAGGAGATCGCAAAAGGTAACATGGCTGAAGTGAATGAGATAGCAGACAGCGTTATTGCTAACGAAGAAAAGATAAGCCACCACGGCAAACGCGCGGATAGCATCGTCAAAGGCATGCTCGAACATTCACGTAACGCTAGCGGCCAGAAAGAGCCCACCGACATCAACCAACTGGCCGATGAGTACCTGCGCCTGAGTTACCACGGTTTAAGGGCGAAGGATAAAAACTTCAATGCGGAGTTGGTCACTGTTTTTGATCCCAGCCTGCCAAAAGTAAACGCGACAGCGCAGGATATAGGCCGGGTATTACTCAATTTGTTCAACAATGCTTTTTATGCGGTAAACCAAAAGCAAAAAAGTGCCGGGGCAGATTATAAACCAGAAGTATCGGTATCCACCTCAACGGCAAACGGCCAAGTCGTCATTAGGGTAAAAGATAACGGTGTAGGCATTCCCGAAGCGATAAAGGAAAAGATCATGCAGCCATTTTTCACCACCAAACCTACAGGTGAAGGCACGGGCCTGGGCCTGTCTTTAACTTATGATATGGTAGTGAAGGGGCATGGGGGAAAAATTGATATCAATACTAAAGAAGGCGAGTTTACGGAGTTTACCGTAAGCCTGCCTGTATAAAAAAATAATATGAAGAAACTGATCATTTTATTGACCCTTTTTCTAATAGCCGGCAGCGCCGGTGCGCAAATGGCAAGGGTACATCTCAATTTCGACTCGGTCAAGCACCAGCTTTCACTGCAAAAAACCACTAGGGACAGCCTCCCGGTGATGCAGCAACTGGCGGATGCTTCATACCCTTTGGATGATTACTCCCTTTTAGGCAGCAAGCCCGACTATGTTACCCAACTATTGGTGCTGAATAAACGGGTTAAGGTTATCGACCCGCATCCTTACGAATTGGTGCAGCAGGCCGCCACGTACGTACATGATAATAAGTTAGTCCAGGCGCTTGATGCCACAAAACAGGCTATTCGTGAATTTGATAAACAGCATAAGGCTATCAATCCGTTGCTTGTTTATATCCGGTTGTTATTTAACAAGTTGAACGACCAGGAAGGAAAGCTGCTTTATTACCAGCAAAGGCTTGAATATTACCAGGTAAACGGCCCGGTAGAAAATACCGCCGCCTGTTATCATGGCATCGCCGGTTATTATAACTACAAGGCAGCCTTTAACCAGGCCATCAATAATTACCTGAAAGCCGCGGAAGTCTACCGAAGATTCAACCAGCGATTTTACGGTAATGAAATGATGGTAGTAGGCAGCGATTATAACAGGTGGGGAAATAATGATAAAACGATCTCCTATCTTGATAAAGTCGCCTTGCCGGTAGCATTAAAATTAAACGACAGCCTGCACCTGTCTTATATCTATTCTATAAAGGGCGACGTATCTGAAGCGGGACATCTGTATCAAAAAGCCATCGGCGAAATGGACAAGGCGATCAGCTACGAGGGGCAGGGCAGCAGATCAGCGGCATTCGCCACGTTCGCGGTTCACAAGGGTTTTGACTATCTTGAACTGGGGCAGTCTTCGACAGCTTTGTCCTTATTCAAAAAGGCAAAGCATATGGCCGACTCAGCCGGTTATCATGTCGATAACACCACCGGCGAATTGGAAATTGATTATGGTTTTTATAAGTACTATAGACAGGAAGGCAATTTAGCCGAAGCGGAAAGATCGCTCCTCGAAGCCAACAGGAAAGCTTCAGAGGAGAAGACAGCCCGGCTGGAATTAAAATACCTGAAAGAACTGGGAGATTTTTACACCGGTCAGGGCAAACCGCAACTGGGGACAAAATATTATAACCGGTATTTTGCCCTGAATGCCCAGGCCGAAAAAGATCTCGACCATTTCAAAGTAGCCCAGTATGAGATCGATATGAACGATCAACAGCAGCGCGACCATATCACCCAATTAAAGCAGGAAAAAGCCGTACAGGATTACCAGATCAGTCGCCGGAATACGCTGCTTTGGGGTTCGCTCGTGATACTCGCGCTGATCAGCGCCTTGCTCGTGTTTATTTACCGGCAGCTGCAAACCAACAAAAAAACACTACTCTCGTTGCGGCAAACACAGACACAACTGATCCAATCTGAGAAGATGGCCTCGCTTGGTGAGCTTACAGCCGGCATCGCGCACGAGATCCAAAACCCGCTGAACTTCGTCAACAATTTCTCCGAAGTAAGTATCGAATTATTATCCGAACTAAAGGACGAAGAGGAAAACGGGCATAAAGAAGACGTGATGGCCATCGCCGGTGACCTCACTCAAAATTTAGAGAAGATCAGCCACCACGGCAGGCGGGCCGACGCCATTGTAAAAGGCATGCTGCAGCATAGCCAAACCGGCAGCGGGACAAAGGAACCTACCAATATCAATGCCCTGGCCGACGAATGTATGCGCCTGTCTTATCATGGTTTGAGGGCAAAGGATAAAAGCTTCAATGCCGAATTGGTAACACAACTGGATGGAACACTGCCCAAAGCGAATGTGATACCGCAGGATATGGTCAGGGTGATGCTCAATTTGTTCAACAATGCCTTTTATGCTGTAAACCAAAAGCAAAAAAATGCCGGGGCAGATTATAAGCCAGAGGTATCGGTGTCGACATCGACGGCAAACGGCAAGGTTATCATTAAAGTAAAGGATAACGGTGTGGGTATCCCGGACGCGATAAAAGAAAAGATCATGCAGCCATTTTTTACCACGAAGCCTACGGGTGAAGGCACGGGTCTTGGCCTTTCTTTAACCTATGATATGGTGGTGAAGGGCCACGGTGGAAAAATTGATATCAATACTAAAGAAGGCGAGTTTACGGAGTTTATCGTAACCCTGCCGCTATAAACTTATTAATTTGAAGCTATGAAACGGATCAGCGTTTATTTATCACTTGTTTTTTGCCTGGCAGGCGCCGGGCCGTGTTTTGCTCAGAACGATTTCGCTCATGCCGAAATGGATTCGCTGCAAAAGGTCCTTTCGCATGAAAAAACAGCAAAGGATAGTTTATTCACTTTACAAAAGCTGGTAGACTTTACGCCTATACGATCCGATGAAACCCTCAGGTATCCCGATCATTATAAAATGCTGCTCGGATTGAACGACAAATTGAAATTGATCGACCCAGCCCCTTACGTGCTGATGCAGGAGGCTAATGTCTATTGGAACAAACGGAAATATGCCGGGTCGCTTAAAAACTTCCAGGCTGCCGTTGAAATTTTTGACAAACAGCACAAAGTTGTTTATCCCCTGCTGATCAACATACGTATCCTCTATAATTTCCTGAACGACCAGGATGCCCGGCTACACTATTTCCAAAAGAAACTGGAATATTACCTGGTGAATGGCCCCTATGAAAATACGGCTCCCTGTTACCATGGCATCGCGGGTTACTACCTGTACAAAGGCGCCTATAACCAGGCCATCAATAATTATATGAAAGGCGCCGAAGTATTCAGAAAATTCCAGCCAAAGTTTTATGCCAATGTATTGTATGTGCTGGGTATGACCTATAACCAATGGGGCAATTTTGATAAAGCACGTTTTTATGCAAGCAAAGCGCTGCCTTTATCGCAAAAGCAAAAAGATACGAGCGGCATAAATTATTGTTATGCCACCCTAAGCCAGGTCGAATTTAATGCAGGCAGGTATGACGATGCTATGAAATATATCGACCAAAGCATCCGGTTTATGGGTAAAAATGTAACACAGCGATTAGTTAGTGCACTTACTGTCAAAGCCGGCATTTATTTAAAAATTAACGAACCCGATGCTGCATTACCCTTACTGAATCAGGCGCAAAAATGGACAGACTCCGCAGCGTTCAAAACCGTTAGCTCCGTTGGCTACACCGAGATCGACTATGATTTTTACGAGTATTATATAAGCAAAGGAAATACCGGCGAGGCAGAAAAATCCCTTTTGACGGCTTATCAAAAGTCGTCCAACGAACAGGGTGTACCCTTGCAATTAAAATACGCGCGCGAACTGGGCTATTTTTACCAGAAGCACGACCAGCCTGAAAAATCTGAAAAGTATTTCGAGCAATTTTTTAAAGTTTATGACGCACGGGAAGCAGGGCTGCATGATTTTAAGGTGGCCCAATTCGAAATAGACCAGAACGACCGGCAGCAGCGCGAACACATCAGCCAGTTAAAACAGGAAAAGGCCGTACAGGATTACCAGCTCAGCCGCCGTAATACGCTGCTGTGGGGCTCGCTGGTGATACTTGCCCTGATCAGCGCCTTGCTGGTATTTATTTACCGGCAACTGCAGGTCAACAAAAAGACGCTGATCTCACTGCGCAAGACTCAAAGGCAATTGATTCAGTCGGAAAAAATGGCCTCATTGGGTGAGCTGACGGCCGGCATTGCCCACGAGATACAGAACCCGCTCAATTTCGTCAATAATTTCTCTGAAGTAAACATCGAGCTTTTAGAGGAAATGGACGACGAGCTGAAACGCGGCGAAATAGAAGAAGCGCTGGATATATCCAGCAATATCAAGCAAAACCTCGAAAAAATAGGCTTCCACGGAAAGCGCGCGGATGGCATTGTAAAAGGCATGCTGCAGCACAGCCGCGCCAGCACAGGGCAAAAAGAACCCGTAGATGTAAATGTACTCACTGATGAATACCTTCGCCTTGCTTATCATGGATTGCGGGCAAAGGATAAGTCGTTCAATGCTGAATTAGTGACGCACTTTGATGAGAAAGTGCCGATGGTACCTATGATCCCGCAGGATATTGGCCGTGTACTGATCAATCTTTTTAACAACGCCTTTTACGCCACGCATCAAAAGCAAAAGACCGCCGGGCCGAACTATAAACCTACGCTTGAAGTGAGCACATCGGTCAATGACGGATTCGCGGAGATACGGGTGAAAGACAATGGTTCCGGCATCCCCGAACATATTAAGGACAAGATCATGCAGCCATTCTTTACCACCAAGCCAACGGGCGAGGGTACGGGGCTGGGCCTGTCAATGAGTTATGATATCCTGGTAAAAGGACATAACGGAACTATTGAAGTTGACACCAAAGAAAACGAGTACACCCAATTTACCATAAAGCTGCCCTTATAATGAAGAAAGCATATTTCTTAGGATTACTATTGCTGTTTTTTATTCCGGAAACATTTGCCCAAACCGGGCAGGTTTTTCATTTAAATAAACTGTCAAAAAATGACACGCTGCTATGCGGCTGGAAATTTCATCCGGGCGACGACCAGCAATGGAAAGATCCCGCCTTTGGCGATACCAAATGGGAATCCGCTGATCCGGGGCAGGATATGCTGAGTTTTAGACCGTTCAGAAAATCAGGTATCGGATGGCTCAGGCTGCATATAAAAGTCGACAGTTCTATTACCGCCAGGCAACTAACTGCCTGGATATCGCAGTGTACTGCGTCGGAAGTGTACTTAAATGGACGGTTGATTCAAAGGTATGGCCTTGTGAGTGCTGATCCGGCGAAGGTAAAAGCTTATTCACCATCAAAGGAACCTTTCTTTTTTAAGCTTGTACCAGGCGAGGATAACGTCGTCGCTGTCAGGCTAGCCTATCAGCCTGGCATCCCATACATATCAACACTCTACGTCCCCCTTCCGGCTTTTGCCCTCTATGTCAATGATTACCAATCTGCTATAGTCAATTACCACGCCTATCAGCAAAGTATAAGAGGGTTCATCATGGCTTTTACCTTAAGTGGCGGGATGCTTTTAATTATCGGTATTATCTATTTGGTTTATTTTCTATTTGACCGAGGTCGCAAGGTCAATTTATATTACTCGCTGTTTTGCGTTGCAGTGAGTCTCAATACGATGCCCAACGAATTATGGGGAGTGGAGCGTTATGGAAGCATGTCTTCGCAAATGTGGTTGGCCTACGCCGAGGGCTTTTTTTTTATTACGGGGATCCTGTTTATGTTGCTGACGATATTTGCCTTATTCAATTACCGGCACAGGGCAATTTTCAAATCACTCGTATTGGTATCAGCCGCGGCCGTAATCTTTATGTATTTCCGGGGCACGGAAGGCTTTGTCGCCACAACGGTAATACTCCCGGGCCTCTGCGCAGCCGAAGGCGCACATGTATGTATATGGGCGATTAAACGGCAAATGCAAGACGCCGGTTTTATACTGGCGGGTACAGTAATATTCATTTTGCTAACGGTAATAGGAAATACGTTGGATCAAAATACTGTTTTGGCGCAGTCGATATGGAGCATGGCACTTGTTTGCTTCCCGATAGGCATGTCGTTCTACCTGGGTGTCCAGAATTCACTAACTAATAAAAAACTTAGGACAATGCTGGACGAAGTACAAACACTTTCGGCACAAAACCTGGCCCAGGAACAGGAAAAGCAACAGATCCTGGCCGATCAGAACATCGTATTGGAGCAACAAGTAAGCGAGCGCACTGCCGAGCTCAACCAATCATTAACCAATTTAAAGGCTACCCAAACCCAACTGATCCAATCCGAAAAAATGGCATCGTTGGGTGAATTGACCGCAGGTATCGCCCACGAAATTCAGAATCCGCTCAATTTTGTCAATAATTTTTCCGAAGTAAGCGCGGAACTGACGCAAGAACTAAAAGAAGAACTCAAAAACGGCCATACCGAAGACGCCATAGCGATAGCGGATGACCTGGAACAAAACCTGGGTAAAATACAGCATCATGGCAAACGCGCCGATGCCATTGTAAAAGGCATGCTGCAACACAGCCAATCGGGCAGCGGTGTGAAAGAGCCGACCGATATCAATTTACTGGCCGACGAATTTATCCGCCTGGCTTATCACGGTTTACGCGCAAAGGATAAAGGCTTCAACGCCGACCTGCTAACCAACTTTGACGAAAAATTACCAAAGGTGAACCTGGTGCCACAGGACATCGGCCGGGTAATGCTCAACCTGTTCAACAACGCTTTTTACGCGGTTAATCAAAAAACTAAAACCGCTGGGGCGGACTACAAGCCGGAAGTTTCTGTTTCGACATCAACCGAAAACAATCATGTAGTTATCAAGGTAAAAGACAATGGCACCGGTATGCCGGATGCGATAAAAGCGAAGATCATGCAGCCGTTCTTTACCACCAAGCCTACAGGCGAGGGCACAGGATTAGGTTTATCTTTAACGTATGATATGGTTGTGAAAGGACATGGGGGAACGATCCAGGTAAACAGTAAAGAAGGCGAGGGGTCGGAGTTTATTATAACAATACCAATCAGCTAAAAGGATGAAGAAACAGCAAGAGCAGAATCTTGAGCTAAAAAACGCCGAACTGCAAAAACAGTTAGCCGAAAAAAACCGCGACCTGGAGATAGAAGCCTCGTTGGAGCGGGTACGCACTGCAGCTATGGCTATGGCTAAGCCGGATGACCTGCTGAATATCTGTAAACTCACATACGTGGAATTGCAGGCACTGGGGTTTAAAGCCATTCGGAATTCGCAAATATTTATTTTCGACGATCCACGTGGCGCTTTTATAAACTATGGTTTTTCTGATGATGAGGGCGCCAACATTGCAGAAATATTTTATGACAGCCACCCAAGAGTAAAGGAATTTATTACTGCTGTAAGAAAAACCAGCGATGCATTTGCCGAATTATCCATAAGCGGAGATGAATTAATTGCCTGGAGGCAGTACAGGATCGATAATGGTGAACCCGATGATTCCCGGCTTGGCAACATCGATACGCTATATTATTATTTTTATTCGATTGGCATAGGGGCGATAGGTATATCAAACTTCGAAGCGCTCCCTGAAGGACAGCAGCAAATATTAAAACGTTTCCGCAACGTATTTGACCTGGCATACCGCCGCTATGCCGATATACAATTGGCCGAAGCACAAGCCCGTGAGGCGCAAATAGAATTAGGCCTGGAACGTGTACGCGCCCGGGCCATGGCCATGCAAAGTTCCGGTGAACTATCGGACCTGGTTACCACGGTATTTAATGAACTTTCGAAGCTTGATTTTTCGCTTTCGGCCTGCATCATCAATATCATCGATGGTGAGTCACTATCTAATACGGTTTGGTTCACCGGCCTTGAGGCCGGTTTGCCTCCCCAACGTTTCCACATGAAGTTTGAAGGCTATCCCTTTCATGATGCCCAGTGGATTGCCTGGAAAGAAAAAAAAGCAAAATGGGTTTACACGCTGGAGGGCCAGGAAAAACTGACCTATGACGAATACTTACTAAACGAAACAGAATTTAGCAGGATTTCTGATGCAGCAAAGGCCGATATACGTGCAATGGAAAAATTGGTCTGCTCTTACACCTTTTGTAATTTTGGAGGACTGCAAACAGTTGGCACCGAACCTTTATCTGATGCCAACCTCGATATTCTTGCCCGTTTCGGAAAAGTTTTCGATCTCACCTATACCCGCTTCAATGATCTGAAACAGGCTGAAACCCAGGCCCGCGAATCGCAAATAGAACTGGCTTTAGAAAGAGTACGCGCTCGCACCATGGCCATGCAACATAGCGACGAGCTTTCTGAAACCGCTTATATTTTATTTCAGCAGTTTAAAGAATTGGGCGAAAACCCGGATCAGGCCACCATCGGTATCATCAACGAAGAGGAACACGTAATTGAATATTGGGTTACCATGTATGGCGGCCAGATCAACAAGGTGTTCAAGTTTTCCATAGACGAGCCCAACGTAACTAACAAAATATACAAAGGCTGGAAGGCTCACAAAAAATCGCTGGTGATAGACCTGAGCGGGAAAGCCCTTACTGATTTTGCAAAATATCGCGAAAGCATGGGAGGCGCCAGGCTCAATAAAGGCGAGAAACGGCGCGTCATCAATGTGGCCTTCTTCTCCAAAGGGTTGATCAACGTACAATCCAATGAAGAACGCTCGGAAGAAAGCATTCGCTTATTGGAAAGGTTTGCCGGAGTTTTTGACGGTACTTATACCCGTTTCCTCGATTTGAAAAAAGCGGAGGCGCAGGCAAGGGAATCGCAGATTGAACTGGCATTGGAACGAGTACGCGCTAAAACAATGGCCATGCAAAAGAGCGAGGAATTGCTCGAAACGTCGCAATTGGTTTTCCAGCAACTCAGGGAATTGGGCGCAACTGCCGACCAGATCGGTATTGCTATTGTCAAGGAAAAAGAGGGCGTTTTTGAGCTTTTCGCAACGCTGTACGGAAACCAGATGCTGCGTGTGTTCACACCAAAAATTGACGACCCCTTTGTTATGGGTAAAGTTTACAAAGGCTGGAAAACGCAACAAAAGTCGTTTGTGGTTGAGCTTTCCGGCGAAGATTTGCGCAACTACAATATAGTTCGCAACAAACTGGGAGGTAGTAACTTTTATAACGAAAATATAGGTGCTGAGGATCGCTGGATAGTAAATTGCGCCAGTTTTTCAAAAGGAATATTGAGTTTTTCATCTTCCAAAGAACCTGCATCGGAAACTACGCAGCTGTTAGAACGCTTTGCCAAAGTATTTGAACAAACTTACACCCGTTTCCTCGACCTGCAAAAAGCGGAAGCGCAGGCGAAGGAAGCGCAAATTGAACTGGCATTGGAGCGTGTCCGCGCCCGAACGATGGCCATGCAAAAAAGCGAAGAGCTTAAAGAGATCATCAAGGTTGTGTATGAGCAGTTGGTTCATTTAAACATCCTTGCCGAGCATGCCGGGTTTATTATGGATTACCGGGCCAACGATGATATGCAAATCTGGCTTACTGATAAACATTTTGATCCCTCGTATGTAACCGTTCCTTATTTTGATTCGCCGCATTGGAACAGTTTTAATGAGGCAAAGAAAAAAGGGAACGATTTTTTTGCCGTCTATTCCACTTTCGAAGAAAAAAACAAGTTTTACCAGGACCTTTTTGCGTTAGTCCCCGGGGTAACGGACGAAGCCAGGGAATATTATTTGAACTGTCCCGGCCTGGCCATATCGACTGTATTGTTAGACAACGTTGCCCTGTACATCGAGAATTTTTCGGGTATTCCTTATACGGATGAAGAGAACAATACCCTGATGCGTTTCGGCAAGGTGTTCCAGCAAACCTACACCCGTTTCCTCGACCTCCAAAAAGCGGAGGCCCAGGCGCGTGAGGCGCAGATCGAACTATCATTGGAAAGAGTTCGTGCCAGTGCGATGGCCATGCACAAAACAGATCAGTTGCTGGATGCCGCTGAGCTTCTATACAGGGAATTGACCAGCCTGGGTATTAATAGCATGGCCATTACTTATGCCATAATGGCCGGGGACGAAAAAAGCGCCGCCTATTATAGCATCAACCCGGTAGACGGTAAGTTGAACCCTGTGCCGTTCGATCTGTCGCACACCGAAACGGAGGTAATGCGTTTCATTTTATCAGGCTGGAAAAAGCAGGAAGCTGTTAGCAAACTGGTACTGGACGAAGAAGCCACGCTGAAGCATCAAACTTATATCGCCGGGATAGTACAGGCCCATTTTGCAGAGAATAATTTCGATCAGCCTTTTTCGGTTGAAGCATTTTTGGAAATATCTCCAAAGAAAGCGGTGATCTATGCTTTCAATTTCGCGCAGGGATACATTTTTATTATCGGCAGCGAACATTTAACCAAATCGCAGGAAGAAATGGTGATGCGGTTTACCAAGGTGTTCGAAATGACCTATCGCCGTTTTCTCGACTTGAAAAAAGCTGAAGCGCAGACAAGAGAAGGTCATATTCAATTGGGGCTGGAACGCGTGCGCGCGAAGGCTATGGCTATGCAGAACTCGGAGGAAATAAATGAATTGATAGGAACCGTATTTACCGAGCTAACCAAACTTGACTTTGTGCTCACCCGCTGCCTGATCATGATCTTCGATCCGGAAACAAGGGCCTCCCGCTGGTGGATGGCCAATTCCGAGGCGGCGGCCGAGCCTATGAATTACCTGGTACAAAATCATAAGAACCCTGCTTATGATGCCTATTTAAAAGCCTGGAAAGGGCGAAATTTGAAATGGAATTACGCGCTGAAAGGTAAAGTTAAAAGAGACTGGGATGACTTTTTGTTTGTCGATACAGAATTGGCACAGCTCCCGGGCCCGGTAATAGAAGGCATGAAAGCACCCGAACAGGTGCTGCTTTCTGCGTCCTTTAATAATTTTGGGTGCCTCACGCTGGTTAGTCTTGAGCCTTTGTCGGATGAGCATTCGGATATCATGCTCCGTTTTGCTAAAGTATTTGACATGAGCTACACCCGCTACAACGATTTGAAGCAGGCCGAAGCACAAGCAAGAGAATCCCAAATTCAACTGGCATTGGAGCGTGTTCGCGCGCGTACTATGGCGATGCAAAAAAGCGAAGAACTTCATGAAGTTATCCAGCTGGTGTTTGACCAGTTACAACAATTGAATTTCAATATCGATAATGCAAATTTTGCATTGAATTATAAGGAAACCGATGACCTTGATCTTTGGTTAGCTGCAGCAGGCGCCCAATACGCGACTAAAATATGCATCCCTTATTTTAGCCACCCCATATTCGATCGATTTAATAAAGTAAAAGGAAAAGGCGGTCTTTTTGCCGACACCTTATCATTCGACGAAAAGAACAGTTTTTTCGAACATTTTTTTAAGCATACGCCCGACGTCGCCAACGAAAGAAAAGCCTTTATATTTGAAAAGCCCGGTTTTGCGAGGTCGGCAGCATTTATGAAGAATACGGCCCTGACTATTATTAACTACCAGGGCATTCCTTATTCAGAGGCAGAGAATAACACATTATTACGTTTTGGGCAGGTATTTGATCAAACTTACACCCGTTTTACCGACCTGAAACAAGCCGAAGAACAGGCAAGGGAGGCAAAAATAGAAGCTTCGCTGGAGCGTGTACGCAGCCGCACTATGGCGATGCAGCATTCCGATGAGCTAAGGGACGTGATCCAGGTGATATATGAACAATTACACCAGCTGAATTTCAATATCGATTCCGCGGATTTTAACCTGGATTATCGTGATACTGATGACTTTAATCTATGGATAGGCGTGCCCGGCCAGCCATATCCGGCTAAAATGCATGTCCCTTATATCGATCATCCCGTATTCAACCGCATAGTAAAGTCAAAAGGAAAAGTACCGGCCGTTATTTCTGATTGCTACACATCCGACCAGAAAAACACCTATTTCCGGCATAATTTCAAATTTTCAACTACTCCCATTCCGGCGGAAAGACAAGACTTTATATTCAGTGGGGCGGGCCTGGCCATCTCTACGGTACTCATGACCAACGTTGCGCTAAGCACACTGAACTACTCCGGCGTTCCCTATACGGATGCCGACAATGCCACGCTGATGCGTTTCGGTAACGTTTTTGAACAAACATATACCCGCTTTAAAGACCTGGAACAGGCGGAAGAACAGGCGCGGGAAGCACAGATCCAATTGGGGCTCGAACGTGTGCGCGCAAGGGCCATGGCCATGCAAAGTTCCGGCGAGTTGGCCGAAGTGGTTGACATCGTTTTTAAAGAATTGACCAAGCTCGATTTTGGGCTTACGCATTGTGCTATCGCTATTGCAGATGCTGATTCGGTGGGCCTGACGCTCTGGCAGGCCAATTCCGAGCCTGATCAGCCTCCGATTTCCTTTTACAGGAAATCGTTTGACCATCCTTATCCCAATGCGGCCTATAAGGAATGGAAAAAAAGGACTCCGAAATGGGTGTATCACTTAAAAGGGGCTGAAAAAAAAGCCATGCATGATTATTACGCAAGCAGCCAGGAAACTATGTACGTACCCAACGCGGTAAAACAGGGAATGGCTGCGGTCGATAGCATTATTTTGTCGCACTCGTTTAACAATTTCGGGTATTTACGCACGGATACTATGGACCCTTTATCGGAAAATAATCTCGATATAGTTTACCGTTTTGCGAAAGCATTTGATCTGTGTTATACCCGTTTTACTGACATTAAGCAAGCCGAGGCGCAAGCTAAAGAATCACAAATTCAATTGGCTTTGGAAAGGGTGCGCGCCCGTACCATGGCGATGCAGAAAAGCGAGGAACTGGCCGAAACCGCCTCCGTGCTTTTCCAGCAGTTGCTTAACCTGGGCATCAGCTCCGAAAGAACATTTATTGCTATACCGAACGACGACACGCGCAAATTCGAATTATGGGGTACACAGCAGGGTGGCAATCAAATGAGCACGAGGTTTGAATATGAAGCGGACGCGACTTATGCCTTCAGGGAAATATATAAAGCCTGGCAGGAGAAAAGAACTGAGCTGACAGTGATCTTAAAGGGTAAAAACCTCGAAGAGCACGTCAATTATGTCCGTAATGTTTTACATATGCCGCTGTTGGCCGAGTTAGTGCAGAAGCAGCGGATACTATACAATGCATTTTTCTCAAAGGGCCTGCTCATGATCGTAACTCCGGACATGCAGTCAAAGGAAACACTTGAAATTTTAGAACGATTCGCCGGCGTTTTCGACGGCACCTATACCCGTTTCCTCGATCTGCAACGAGCTGAAGCACAGGTGCGCGAAGCACAGATAGAAGCTGCCCTGGAACGTGTACGCAGCAAAACTATGGCCATGCACAGCAGCGGCGATGTTGGCGATACAGTAGCTACAATGTTTAATGAACTGCTTAAACTGGGTGTTGAAAAAACAGTACGCTGCGGAATAGCGATACTGGACGAAACCAGGATGATGGAATTGTGGACCGCCACACTCGGCGAAACTGAAAAAGCCGCCCTGGCCATAGGCCACATCGATATGCATATCCATCCTATGCTGATGGCAGTATATGATTCTTGGAAACGTAAGGACTCCGGTTTTAGTTACGAATTGATCGGTGATGACCTGTCCGCCTATATTAATGCCATCAATAACTACCCGGACTACCCTGTCCGTTACGATCTCAATTTGCTGGGGCCAAAACAATTTCACAGTGACTTCTTTTTCCCGGAGGGCATGCTGTTCGCATTTACTTCCCAGCCTTTAGGTGAAGAGATATCTTTGATCTTTAAGCGCTTTGCCGGCGTATTCGGGCAAACCTACCGCCGCTACCTCGACCTGCTAAAAGCCGAGGCCGCCGCCCGCGAAGCGCAGATAGAAGCGGCATTGGAACGCGTGCGAAGCAAGACCATGGCGATGCACAATAGCCAGGATGTGGGTGATACGGTAGGTGTAATGTTTCAAGAATTTGTAAAACTGGGCATCGAAAAAATGATCCGCTGCGGTATCGGTATCATGTCGCATGAAAACAGGACAATGGAACTGTGGACTGCAAAATGGGGCGAAAATGAAAAGGTTAACTTGTTGATAGGGCATCTCGATATGACTATTCACAAAATGCTGGGATCGATATACGATGCTTGGAAAAGCAAACAATCTAATTTTACGTACCACCTGGCAGGTAGTGACCTGGTTAGTTATGCAAAAGTGATCAATAGCTATCCCGATTATCCCCTTAAATATGATCTCAATTCGCTGCCGCCGGCACAATTCTTCAATGACTTCTTCTTTAATGAGGGAGTGGTATTCGCGTTTACCTCCAACTCATTAAGTGATGAAATTGTTACTGTCCTCAAGCGTTTCGCGGGTGTTTTCGGCCAAACCTACCGCCGTTATCTCGACCTGCAAAAAGCAGAGAATCAAGCCCGCGAAGCGCAAATTGAGGCCGCACTGGAGCGTGTGCGCGGGAAAGCCATGGCGATGTATACCAGCGCCGATCTGTCCCTGACGACAGGGATGGTTTTCTCAGAATTGCGAAAACTTGGTATTGTCCCGCTGCGTTGCGGGGTCATTCTGCCATCTAAAGATTCACCTGTTACGCAACTGTACGTCGCCACCCCAACCCCCGATAGTCATTCCCTCGACCTTACGGGTACTATTACGCTTTCAGGGCATTGGGATATGGAAAACCAATACCAGGCCTGGCAAAAAAAGGAAAACTATTTTACCGCGCTAAAGGGTCAGGAATTGAAATCGTATAAGGAAGTGGTTTATTCGATGTTGCCTGTACCTTACAGCAAAAGCTATCATGAGGAATTTGGCTACTACCTCTATTTTTCGGAAGGTTTCTTGTTTGCATGGGCCGGGAAACCATTTTCGGAAAGTGAACTAAATATTCTGAACCGTTTCAAAGCCATTATCGACCTTACCTTCAGGCGGTACATTGAATTGCAAAAATCAGAAGCAAATACGAAAGAGGCCATAAAGCAAGCCTCGCTCGACAGGGTACGCGCCGAGATAGCCTCCATGCGCAAACGAAACGACCTGGAACGCATCACACCGCTCATCTGGGACGAGCTAAACATCCTGGGCATTCCTTTCATCCGCTGCGGCGTGTTCATTATGGACGAAGAGCAACAGCTTATTCATACTTTTCTGTCAACTCCTGACGGAAAGGCCATTGGCGCGTTTCATGTGCCATTTGATACTTCAGGGAATTTTGAAAAAATGGTCGATAGCTGGCGGCATGGAGTGCCTTATATCGACCATTGGGAAGAGGAAGCTTTCTCGCAATTTGCGGATACACTGCTAAAACAGGGGGCGATCGCCTCAAAGGCACAATATATGCGCACATTACCGCACGAGGGGATACACCTCAATTTCCTGCCTTTTTTGCAGGGGATGTTATATGTGGGAAATATTGAGCCGCTTACCGAAGATAATATCAGCCTGATACAGGCCGTCGCCGAGGCATTTTCTACGGCTTATGCCCGCTACGAGGACTTCAACAAACTGGAGGCCGCCAAGCAGCAGGTGGATAATACCCTGAGCGACCTGAAAGCCACCCAAACCAAACTGATCCAGTCCGAAAAGATGGCATCATTGGGTGAATTGACTGCGGGCATCGCGCATGAGATACAGAACCCGCTGAACTTCGTCAACAATTTCTCGGAAGTGAACCAGGAAATGCTGGAGGAGCTTAAAGCCGAAAGCTTAAAGCCGAAAGCGGAAAGAGATGAACAACTGGAAATTGACTTGATAACTGATTTAATAGAAAACGAACAAAAAATCAATCATCACGGTAAACGTGCCGATGCTATTGTAAAAGGCATGCTGCAGCACAGCCGTACCGGAGGAGGCGAAAAACAGCCGACCAATATCAATGCCCTTGCCGACGAATTTATGCGCCTCTCCTACCACGGGCTGCGGGCAAAAGACAAAGGGTTCAATGCCGAAATGGTTACGCATTTTGACCCTGATCTGCCAAAGATCAACGTGATAGGGCAGGACATTGGCCGCGTACTGCTCAACCTGTTCAACAATGCTTTTTATGCTGTGAACCAGAAGAAGAAAGCGCTTAATGGCGATTATAAGCCCGAAGTTACCGTGACTACCCTAACCGAAAACGGCCAGGTGATCATCAAAGTAAAAGACAATGGCGTGGGCATGCCGGAGCATATTAAAGAAAAGATCATGCAGCCGTTTTTTACTACTAAACCAACGGGCGAGGGCACGGGCTTAGGGTTATCTTTAACATACGATATGGTGGTGAAGGGGCATGGGGGGAATATACAGGTGAACAGTGTTGAAGGTGAAGGGTCGGAGTTTATTATTCAATTACCAATAAAATGATAGCATGAAAAAGTATTTAAAAATACTATTGTTATTGCTGGTTCCCCTGTTGGGCCGGGCGCAACAGCACTTGCCCGATACAATAATTCAAGCAATAAAAACAGCCTCAAATGATTCTTTGCGATACAAGGCTAATCATGATGCTAGCCTGTATTTTGAAGAGATCAATAAGGACAGCGCGCTGTATTATAACGAGAAGTGCCTTTCACTATCAGAAAAGGACCAAAAAAAATTGGTAACGGCGAGATGCCTCGCGAGTAAAGGGTACTTTTTAACCGGCAAAGGACAATATGCCGAAGCCTTAAAAAATTTACTCCAGGCGTTCGCAATTACCCAAGATCCGGTAAATGCAAGTAACAGCTGGTTTACAGGCAATGGCTGGTACACCGGCCGAAGCTATTCACCAGAGCAGACACGGCTTTTTGTATTGGCGCTAACACATCACATGTATGCCATCCTGATGCGGTCCACCCATAATACGCAGCAAGAGATATTTCACTTCGCTGAAGCACGAAGGATAGCGACTTTAATAAACAACAAACCCCGAGTTATGCTTGCCGACATGAATTTAGGTGGAGCTTACGTGTCGGTTAACAAAACCGATTCGGCAATGATCTTTTTAAATGAGGCCAAAGAGATGACGCTGCGGATCGGCCCTAAAAAGTATTTGGGCTTTATCCTGATGGATCTCGGCGATATTGCGCAAAAAAAGGGGGATGCAACCGGTGAAAAAAACTATTATTACGAAGGCGTTTCTTCGGCAACTGAACAAAGGAACCAAACAACTTTAACGTGGCTTTACCTGAGGCTCACAGACGTTTATGTTCGGGAGAAGCAAAAGGATTCGAGTCTCTATTTTGCAAAAAAGGCGTTTCAAAGCTTTAGTACTTTGGGCATATCTGCGGGCGAGACGCTCAATATCGGCACAGCGTATCAAAAGCTCTGCGATAGCTACAAACTAAGGGGGCAAACAGATAGCGCGTATAAATATGCCTGTCTGGCTCTTGCTGCAAAGGATAAGGTCAATAATATCCAGATCGAAAACCTGGCGCAGTTTCAAAGTCTTTCGCTTAAGGAACAGCTTCGGCTGCAAAACCTGGAAAAAGAAAAAGTGCTTTATCAAAGCCGGGTCAGAACTTATGCATCATTAGCGGGCCTGGTAGTGTTTCTCATAGTCGCCGTAATACTTTATCGTAACAACCGACAGAAGCACAAAGCTAATATCGTACTGGAAAGCACACTTGCCGATCTCAGGTCAACCCAAACCCAGCTCATCCAGTCCGAAAAAATGGCTTCTCTGGGTGAGTTGACAGCTGGCATCGCTCACGAGATACAGAACCCCCTTAATTTCGTCAATAATTTTTCGGAAGTGAACCGGGAAATGCTGGAGGAGCTTAAAGCGGAAAGCACCAAGCCGAAAGCTGAAAGAGATGAGCAACTGGAAACCGGGCTGATAAATGACCTGATAGATAATGAGCAAAAGATAACCCATCACGGCAAGCGCGCCGATGCTATCGTTAAAGGCATGCTGCAGCACAGTCAAAGCGGTAGCGGGGCAAAAGAGCCGACTGACATAAACGCGCTATCTGACGAATATCTCCGGCTCTCCTACCATGGCTTACGGGCAAAAGACAAAGAGTTTAACGCTGAATTGGTGACGAATTTTAATGAAAGACTGCCTAAGATAAACGTGATTCCGCAGGATATTGGGCGGGTATTGCTCAACCTGTTCAATAATGCTTTTTATGCTGTGAACCAAAAATCGAAAACAGGAGGTGCAGGCTATAAGCCGGAAGTATCAGTCACCACATCGTTGGAAAACGGCCAGGTAGTTATCAAAGTAAAGGACAATGGCATTGGTATCCCTGATGCTATCAAAGAAAAGATCATGCAACCGTTTTTCACTACCAAACCGACCGGCGAGGGCACCGGTTTGGGTTTATCTTTAACTTATGATATGGTGGTAAAAGGGCATGATGGTACGATACAGGTTAACAGTGTTGAGGGTGAGGGGTCGGAGTTTATTATTCAATTGCCAATCAGTTAACAATAGTATGAAAATCTTCATTAAAATATTATTTCTACTGCTCCTGATACCCGCTTTGGGCGTTGCGCAGCAAAGCCAGGTTGATAGCTTGCACAAAGCGCTAAAAAACGCACGTACTGACTCTGCCCGTTATTTCACGACACTTCATATTGGCAGGGCAACTGAGGAATCAAACTGGGACACCTGCCTTTACTACAATGACCTGGCCTTAAAAATAGCCAAAAAAAGCAGGCAGTCACTTGCCGAAGCTTCAGCCTTAGTGGGAAAAGGTTACAGTTTAATGGCTTTACGCAGATACCCCGAATCCCTGCAATGTATACAGCAAGCGCTTGACCTGGCAGAAGACCCCGGAAACGAAAAAACAACCTGGTGTACAAACTATTTGTTTAAAAAACTCACGCCGCATAAAAACCGGCTTGCTGTACTTTCAGATATTCACTATCACCTTTCCTTATTAATGAGCGCTACAAACAATGTTGACAAGGCAATGATTCAACTTAACACAGCTAAACAGCTTGCAGTGGAAACCGGCAACCCGGAGTTAGCAGGTATGTTAAATTTAGATCTTGGCAATATTTACTTAGACCGCCACCGGTTAGATTCGGCGTTGGTATTTGAATTGAATGCTGAACGGATATTCACACAAAACGAGGATCGGGATTACAGTGTTAGAAAATACCACGGTGCTGTTTTTGCAGCTCTGGGGGATATTTATTTAGAAAAAGGAAATAAAAACCTCGCCGTTAAATACTTTCATAAAGCCTTAAATTTAAGTATCGAACAAAAAAACCTGACAGATGTCAGTTATTGTTATCACGACCTGACCCGCTTTTATCTTGCCGAAAAGCAAAAGGACTCAAGCCTTTATTATGCCAAAAAAAACCTGGAAATTTTCCATTCCATGCGTTCTGAAAACCTGGGCGATGCTTATGCCAACCTGTATCAAAGCTATAAACTGGCCGGGCAAACGGATAGCGCCTACAAATACCAGGGCCTCGCGTTGGCGGCCAAAGACAGCAGCTTTAAAGCCACGGTAAAAAGCCTTGCAGATTTTCAGAAGCTGTCATTCAACGCCCAACTACATGCGCAGGACCTGGAAAAAGAAAAAGCCGCTATTCAAACCAAAATACGCACTTACGTACTAGTGGCAATGATAGCCGTTTTTATGTTATTGGCCGCCATATTTTACCGCAATAACCGGCAAAAGCAAAAGGCAAACCAGGTACTGGAAAGTACCCTTTCAAATCTAAAGGCTACCCAAACCCAGCTCATCCAATCCGAAAAAATGGCCTCATTGGGTGAACTGACTGCCGGTATCGCACATGAGATACAGAACCCGCTCAACTTTGTTAATAATTTCTCAGAAGTAAGCGCAGAATTGGTTGATGAAATGGAGGAGGAGTTAGATAAAGGGGATGTTGCAGAAGCTAAAGCAATCGGCGCAGACTTAAAGCAAAATCTTGAAAAGATACGCCACCACGGAAAACGGGCCGATGCCATTGTTAAAGGCATGTTGCAGCACAGCCAAAGCGGCAGCAACAAAAAAGAACCAACGGATATTAATGCTCTTGCGGACGAATACCTGCGACTCTCATATCACGGCTTACGGGCGAAGGACAAAGACTTTAATGCTGAACTGGTCACTCATTTTGATGCTGCCTTACCAAAAGTAAATGCCATACCGCAGGATATTGGCAGGGTGTTGTTAAACCTGTTCAATAATGCTTTGTATGCGGTTAATCAAAAACAGAAAACAGCGGGAGCAGATTATAAACCGAAAGTGTCTGTGAGCACATTAACCGAAAATAGCCAAGTCATCATCAAAGTAAAAGATAATGGAACAGGCATCCCAGACGCCATAAAAGAAAAGATCATGCAGCCGTTTTTTACTACGAAGCCTACGGGCGAAGGCACGGGTTTGGGCCTATCCCTAACTTATGATATGGTGGTGAAGGGGCATGGGGGAACGATTCATGTTAACAGTAAAATAGGCGAATACAGTGAATTTATTATATCATTACCGCTTTCTTAAGCCGAAATAATTACTTTAGCCTTTAAATCCTCTTGCGGTAATATGGATGT
>Ga0207064_1025_pt1 | contig 27516 bp, 41 predicted proteins | sample Alteio_BWMinCont_26_FD_153488 | JGI IMG/M metagenome (GOLD analysis project Ga0207064, IMG submission 153488) | Enriched cells from forest soil in Barre Woods Harvard Forest LTER site, Petersham, Massachusetts, United States -... | ecosystem: Environmental > Terrestrial > Soil > Temperate forest >...
AACTGTGTTGACCGGAACCGCGTAGCGGTTCCGGTCACCCTCAGTTCGAGTTCGCTGACGCGATTATCTGGTATCCGCTTTCGCTTCGGCGATTTTTGCCTGTTGGCCCGCTTCGGTCACGGCCTTGACGAATCCGTCCGCACTACGGGGCGTTGCTACTCGGCCGGAAAGGATATTGCGGAAGCGCTTATGGCTGCCGTAAATGGCGATAGTCGAGTCGTTATCCTGCTCGACGACTGCACCTTCCAGAGTCAAGCCGGCGAACACGCCCTTGGAGCGCGAGTAGGTCAGCATTTCAGTATTCATCTTCCAGTCGGTTCCAGCGGAAGCATGACGGCCAACGGGGCCGGCTGCGACTGAACCTTCACCGGTAAGTTCGAACTTGCTGGAAAGGAGATGCTGGAGACCGCGGTCGTTCATGACCAGCAGAACCAGGTCAACGCCTTCGACCCCGATCTGAAGGCCCCAACTGCCGCCGCCAATCGAGACGAATGCGGGAGCGCTCCAGCCAGCAGAGGTGCGGCAGGTGGCTACGCCGCGTCCGTGCTTGGCGCCAAAGATGAAGCCGCCTTTAATGAGATCCGGCACCACGAGGATGCACTTGGCATCGGCCAATACTTCTTCAGGGATGCCTTTGTCGGGGGCTGCCATGATGGCGTGGAGAACGTCCACGGAGTTTTGCAGACGCTCAACGGACTTTTCGCTGTCCGAGTCGGCCAAGGCATAGGTACCGAACATGCCCATGAGACTCATCAGCAACACTGACATTGTTTTTTTCATAAATTATTCCTTTCGGATCTGCGGGAACTAAGAGGAGAAAACTTCAGATAGCTGACTTAGCTCAGAGGACCTGAAAGAGAGACCGATGCTTTGTCTCTGCCATCATGATCGGCTAAGCGAGAAGGAATATCTGGTCTGAATTGCTCACATGGCGGTTTGGGGCCTGAAGCCCGCAGTCTCATTGGGGTGCAGGCGGGCTTGCGGCCGGGACGAGGCCCTCCGAGAGTGAGCAATCCTGCACAGAAGCGCTCGTGCTGATGTGTCATTGTGGGATGGCGGCGGGCTTTATCATGCGTTCTTTTCTAATCTCGGTGCGCAGAGTCTGGGATGCACTCAAAAAGCGCCTGGCCGTGGAAACCCATGCGATGCAGGTGCCATCTCAGAGAATGTGCCCGTTCTGCGGGTTGATTACCGCACGATCCAAGGCATTCTGTTTGGAGTGTGGGAAGTCTCTGCGAGAAGTTCACCCGTGAGATGCGCAGCCAGCCTCGGGTGCTATTTGACTGAGTGGAGGAGATCAACATGCTTTGGACAATTTTCGTTGTGCTTCTGATTTTGTGGCTTCTGGGCTTTAGTCTGCATGTGGCCGGCGGTTTGATTCACTTGCTGCTGGTAGTGGCGTTGGTGGTGCTGGTCATCAACCTGGTGAGCGGCCGTCGGGTGTAGGAACCAGCGTCCTTATTTGTGTTGAGCCAGGATGCGGAAGCCGCGGCTGGTGATGGCCTTCAGGATGCGGAGAACAGCGTCGCTGGGGCTCTCAGGGCGGGCATACTTGGCAGCCGCCAGATCACGGTCGAGGTGGGTTTTGGCGGAAGGGTGTCCGGTGCTGGCTGTACACCGGGCTTTCGGTTTAGCTCCGCACATCGGACAGCGCACGGACAGTATCTGCTTCAAGGTGAGTTTCTCGGGCTTCACAACAATAGTATTCGGCATGGTCAGGTTCAGAGATGGTCAATTTTGCTCTGGGGCTTTGAAATCGCGCCCCTCGCTCTATCTTGTGTGTTCCAGAGAAACTATCTGATTGATCGGGATGGCAACGGTAGGCTCATCCGGACTCTTTGCGGTCCCCAATCGCAGGGTTGCAGTCCCTTGAACTTCTTTCAGGAACACATAGAATCCGTCGCGTCCGATGATCTTCACGTGATCGCCCGGCTTCATGGCCATCTCCTGTTTTCCTAGCGTGCCCTGAGTAGAGTGGAGGTTTTCACAGCGCGCCGCGGCCACCCAGCTTGGCAGGTACCCAGGCGCGCACATGCAATGAAGCTGCATGCTGATTGATGGCGGCTGCTGCCTGCGTGCGGCGATTGCCGTTGGTGTTATTGAAGTCGAGAGTGGTGACGCTGTGTTGGCAGAAGGTGCATGTGAAAGTGGTGCCGCCATTCACCGGTTTGGTGGTGTAATATCTCACACCTTTATTGTAGTCCTTTAACTGGTGCGGGGTTGGGGCAATGGGTGTGCGACCTTAGGGCAGGAGACTTGTTACAAGGCTCAGCTAAGCGCCTGGTCAGAACCGAACGGTTCCATCGCGGATGCCGCGCCAGACTTTTCGCGAGAAGGGGACGTCCTTCCCATCAATTGCTAATTGACCAAGGATGGCCCGGCGACGCTCTACACCGTCCCACGATCTGCGCTGATGCCGGGAATTCACTGGAGGTTCAATCCCCAGGATTCCGTTATGAGAAGGTTTCCCATTCAAGACCGAATGGACGGTTTCCAACAGAGAGACAGGTCCATCGGACTTGGCCACAAGCGCATCTACGGCCTGCAAAACATCGTCGGGCAGGTCAACGTTTTCTGCGAGCATGACGATGGGAACACTTGGTTTTACCTTCTTGATCGCGGCGGCTACGACTCCTCCGTCCAGAAAGCCCAGTTGGTAGTCCAGCACGATGGCATCCACGGGTTGGGACATGAAAAGCAGCAAGCCTTCGTGGCCATTGGTTGCGGTTAGTAGCTCATAGTGTTCTTGCAACAGGCTCAACTGGTCAGGGTCCCGGTGGATGCAGAGTAGAGTGTTGTTTGTCGCCATCTCGGTAGGTATACAGGCGGAACTTCTTGCAGTTCTGACCAAAATTGCTCACAATCGCGGGATCAGTGCCGGGAGTTATCAGATACTAACCAGCCTCGGGACCTGAGTTATTGCTCAGGCGATGATTCTAGCGCTTTCGGGAAACCCAACGAAGCGGGCATCGCAGATTCGGGTCAGCACCGGTAACAGGCGGCTGGGCGCTTCGTGCTTGGGGACGAAAGCGTCGACCACCTGTAACACGTGTTCCGGTATTTCGGGGTCGCTCGAAACCATGACGATCGGAGTGCTGGGCTTAAGGCGCTTTATTTCAATTGCGACCTCGTGCCCATTCATGTCGGGCATGTGGTAGTCGACGATCACGGCTGCGACGCGGCAGGCGGCGGCTATTTGCAGCCCTTGCCGGGCAGAAGCGGTAGCCAGCACGGTGTATCCGCGTCTCTCGAGCAGGGCTCTTTGGTATTCCAGGATGCCGTGGTCATCGTCGATGCAAAGGATGGTTTTGGAGGTTGAGGGAGTGGACATATTTTATTTCTCTACACCGCATGATCGACGATGCGACCGAGCCGAAGCTGTTCAACTTTGCACACTTTTAAAATGCTTGTTCATCGAGTTTCCGGGTGCGCTGAATCTTTGGCTAGTTTTGGTGTGCGTGGACTACAAAGCGTCGGGGTGCTGGGCCGACCAAATAAAAGGGGTAACAAGTTACCAGTGTTAGAGCTGATTCGGTGGAGGGGGCGAGGACGCTGAGATCATCGGGATCGACGACCTTGACCCAGTCCACTTCATAGTGGAACAGCGCAGTGGCGGTTTGAAGTTGAATTTCGTCCTTGGGGCGGATGTCTTTTAAGTCGCGGAAGAAAGTGTCGCGGTGTCCGGCGATGGCGCTGTTCCCTGCTTCCCCCGGCAGTGGCGTGCCTTCGATGTGTCCAGCACCGAGGCGCAGGGTGCGCGAGCTTGTTCCTTGTAGAACCGCGACTGACAGGCCCAGGCGTGGAATGTCCATGAGGCCGAGGACGTCACCTCTCTTGAGCGCGGGTCTCGGTTGCGGCAGACACCCGCCGCTTGCACAGACCGGGAGAAGCGGGGCATCCGCGGTTCGTTCTTTTTCCAGTTGGATCTGGCTGTCGAGCGACCGTTCTGCGGATGCCTGGTAGAGCCGGGCGTCGAGTATGGTGAAACCCACGTAAGCCAGAGCAAGACTTCCAGTAATAAAGAAGATGCGCCGACTCCAACGGATGAAACGGCCAGTATGTGGCGGCAGAATCAGCTTAATTCGGAGGCTCATGGCCGATTCGCCTTCACCGCCGGGGATGCAGGCGCCGATGGCGCGAAGTAGCCGGCTCGGGTGCGGACTGACAAACGTCCGCGGCCTTGCCCGCTGGCCTTCACTTGTATGGTGCGATAAGTTCCGTCCCGCGTGCGGTTGGTGGGGACATAGGCCATGGTGTACTGATTACGTATATCGTGAGCGATGCGTTCGCAGATGGGGGTAAGGTCTTTCAATGACTCGGGCAGAAAGGCTTCGCCGCCGGTGTCTTTCGCGAGTTCCTTGAGCACATGCGGGTTGCGGTCTTCGTCCTCCTCACCAAAGATTCCGATGGTGTAGATGATCGCGTCAGACTGCCGGGCCGTGGCCATGGTTTGGATGAGATTGTGATGGCTGGCGTTGTCCCCACCATCGCTGATGATAATCAGCACCTTCTTGTCGCGATTACCCTTCTTCAGGTGCTCGAGCGCGGCTGTTACGGCGTCGTAGAGTGCGGTCTGGCCGTCGGCATCGATTCTGGATAGGACAACCTCCAGTTGAGCCACTTGATCGGTGAACGGAATCGTACCGGGAAGACCAAACGAAACCTTTTCGTTGAAGTTGACTACGAACATCTGGTCCTGCGGGTTGCTCGATCGGGCAAAGGCCAGGGCGGCGGCAATTACGTCAGGACGTTTCGGTCTCATGCTTCCGCTGTTGTCGATGACCAGCCCGACGGTGACCGGAATATCCGCATGGCTGAAATGTTGGATGGGTTGAAGCACGCCGTCTTCGTAGATCTGGAAATCGTTTTGGCTGAGGCCAGAAACCAGAGCGCCCTTGTGGTCGAGCGCAGTTGCCTGCAAGACCACCATGTCGACACTGACGCCGATGGTGTAGTCGTCCTTAGGGTGGGCCAGCGCCGGGAGAGTGAAGACCATAAGCGCAACCAGACATCGGAGCGTAAAGGCACGTCGCTGCTCGCTGAGGGGCTTGTTCATTTGCGTGGGGCCAGACGAATGGAGGCGGTACTCGCGTACCGCCTCCGTTTCTGTGCGTTACCCGGTTAACTTAGCTCCGCTTTGTGGTGATCGAAAGAACAAAGCCGGCGCCGAGAGCCAGCATCCCGATCAGTCCAATAAGTGGCAATGGGCTGGCGGTGTGCGGCAGTGGCTCATCAGCGACCACTGGCGGCGGTTCAACCACTTGAGCTATTTCAACTGGTTCGCCCGTAGGAGCAACAGCCTCAACCGGCGCAGTTTGCAGAGTTTCGACTGGCGCGGCTGCCATCTCGACAGGAGTGGCGAGAACGGGTTCATTTACTTCCTTGGCCAGTTCAATGGCCCTGGGCTTGGCATAGACAAATTCCTCGCCCCATACACGTCCGGGGGAGAACCATGCCCTGAGAGCTTCCGGTTGTCCGGCAGGCCGTTCACTGAATGTGATTACGGTTTTGTGAGTGGCGTGCAGACGTAAATTGGGAAGCGCCATGACGGTGGTAAGGACCTTGCTCTTGTCCTGGCTGTAGATGCGTACAATGTGGCGGTTGGGCTGGTTCCACATAATCTCGAAGACATAAGTACCGGCCGGCAAGATCTGAGGATAGGTGCCCGGAACTTCGACGGGCCCGCTGAAGGTGACGACTGTTTCCCTGTTCAACTCATCCGCCGTTACTGTCGGCACGACGAGGAGGCAGAGCGCGAAAAGGCAGAATACAGTGGCTAAGACTTTAAACAATTTCATGTTCTCTCCTGGGTTTCTCCGACTAGGTCGCACGGCGGTGGTGGTGCTGCAAGAACTCTTTATGTTGTCGGTTCACAAGAGATCTACAGCCGGAAGATCCGGAAATGCATCGGCCGTCGAGAGTGGTTCGCTATCCAGTATCGGGTGTTGACCTAAGGATTACTGGTCAATATTGACCTGTGCAGGTCCTGCCACTGGCAGGGGCATTTGGGAACATGCTCCCGACGGGTAGGGCGAGCAATTGTGCACAGATATATGGATCAACAACCGCTAGGCTAAGTGGGTGAAACTGGCAAACTGGTGCGTAATGCTTTTCGCGCTTCTGTGGGTGCCTTTGCGGATGAATGCAGATGTTACCGTCCTGCTCGAAGAACCCTATGGCTATGATGGCGCGTTTGGCGGCGTTGGTCACACCGCGGTCTATCTGAATCGTGTATGCGCGGCTTCACCCACTTCTTTGCGGCGTTGCGAAGACGGAGAACATGGTGTCGTAATCAGCCGCTACAACCGGATTGGCGGGCATGATTGGATTGCCATTCCGCTCGTCCCGTATCTTTACGCCGTCGCCAGGCCAGAAGACATACCCGCTTACGCTAACAGCGAGATTGTGGCCTCGCTCAGAGACCAGTACCGGCGCGAACACTTGCTGGAGCTTGCGCCTGACGATGCTTCGGGGCACGCTCCGGGTGGGAGTTGGGTGCAACTGATCGGGTCGGCCTACAACCGGACCAGCTTCACCTACGAATTGGAAACCACGCCCCAGCAGGACGACGAATTGATTGGCTGGCTCAATGGCCGTCAGAACCGTCCCTTATACAGAGTGGCGACGCGCAATTGTGCGGATTTTGTCCGGGGCATCGTGAATTTCTACTACCCGAAGGCGGTGTCGCGAAGTATCGTGGCGGATTTTGGCATCACCACGCCGAAGCGGGTTGCCAGGTCGATCAGCGAGTACAGCGGGCGACATTCAGACCTGGAATTCGTGAGTCGCGTGATTCCCCAAGTGCCGGGAAGTATTCGACGCAGCAAGCCGGTCCACGGCATGGCGGAGTCCGTGTTCAAAGCCAAAAAATACTTGCTGGTGCTCGGGTTCTTTGAACCCTATGTCGCAGGTGGATTCGCCGCCGCCTACCTGGTGGATGGACGCTTCAAGACCGACAGAAAGGCGATGATCTTCACTCTGGACGACGTCGAGTCGCCGCTGGCAGGCGACGAGCGGCCCGCGGATCGAAAGGATCGGGGCGAATCGCTACTTTCTTCCGAGGCATCGATTGCGGTGAAACCGGTTGTAGCGGCGAAGGCCCCATTGTCCAACTTCCAGTGAACGCTTACCCGTCACGAGCACGAAAACTATAAGGAGAAACGGAATTTCAAAAACCTGGGAACATTACCACCACTCCCTACTTCGTTTACCCCCGGGAACGGGCGCCGGCAATGGCGAGAGCGATCCCTCCCGCGATCAGCACTGCGCTAACGACCGGCGATACCTTTTCACTGTGGCTGGTTTGCACGCCGATGTTGGTGTCCCCGATCTTGATACCCTCGTTCTCGCTGTGGGGAACGGGCACGACCAGGGATGCGACGCCGAGCACAATCAAAAGCAGACCTGCATACAGTAGCATTTTCATAATGTCTCCAGGGTTATGCGTCACATGTGGTTGGAGGGACCCATCCACCGTGCAATTGTGCGATCGCGGGCAACAACTGACTGGCCAAATGATCCTTGGCAATGAAAACGTCGACCAGCTTCAAAGCTTGCTCAGGAACATCCACGGCTGCGGAAAGCATGATGATGGGGGCTTGCGGGTTGAGCCGTTTCATTTCCAGGGCAATCTCTTGTCCGTTCATTCCAGGCATGCAGTAGTCGACAATGACAACGTCAACTGGATACTTGGTGGCCAGTTCCAGTCCCTTACCGCCGCTGGCAGCGGTTAGGACGGTGTAGCCAAAGCTCTCAAGGAAAGATTTCTCGCATTCCAGAATGTCCTCATCATCGTCAATGCAGAGCAGTACTCCATTTTGAAGTTCGGGATAAACCGATGGGGGCATGGTTCACCTTCAAGAACTATTTTCAACATTGAGGCCGGGGAATCTGTTCAAAATTGCTCAATTGTGCTGAAGCAGGATCAAAGAAATCCCGCAAAGGTTGAACGGAGTATTGCTGACTGGGACGCTCGATGGCCTGATTTATTCGGGGTTTTTGTTCGGGGTGCTCCTGGCTCCCGGGTGCCTGGCGCAAACATGCAAAGCAAACTCCCGGTCGCGCTGCAACTCGAAGTTGCCCAACATTTCATCGAAAGACTTGCCCGCGGGCGTGCCAGAAGCCTTGAACACCCAGGTGCATTCGGAGCAACCAAAACCCCGAAAACGCGGCTGTTCAATCCAGATCAGCTTCCGACTCATGTCGCCCCCCCTCGCTGCGCCCGCGGGCGCGCGCGGGAGGGAGTTTACACAGGTCAACTTGGGATGGTCTGTCGGGCATCCTACGGACAGCGACGATTCTTGTTCGTGAGCGAACGCGACCTCGGTATCGATTGAAGTTGTGGAGTCGCTTAAGGATTGGTCAGAGTTTCAAGCGGTCAGTATTGCTCAGTATCCGCATCGGATCCGACTTAGTGTTGAGAGGTCCTCGAGTTCATTGCTGCACGTGCCAGGGTTTCGGTTCTCACCCTTGCCTTTCAAGAAAGGTTCATGGAAAACAAAGGCCTCCAAGTCGTGCAGTCTGGCGAGCGAACGAATACTGAAGGAAAACCCGTCAGCAACCTGATACTACTGTCGACTTCCGATAGCGACTACGACTCACTTCGTCCTTATCTCGAATACGTCAACTTGCCGAACCATCTGATCCTTCACGAGGGAGGTGGAAAGCTGGAGTTTGTGTATTTCCCGAATCGAGGTTTGATTTCTCTTGTGGTCGTGATGAAAGACGGAAAGACCGCCGAAGCCGGCCTCGTTGGCAATGAGGGCTTTACCGGAACACCGGCAGCGGTGGGCCTGAGCCGGTGCCCGCTGCAGGCGGTGGTACAAATCACCGGGGATGGGTTTCGGGTGGAAGTCGCGGCCTTGCAGAACACTCTGGAATCGACTCCACAGCTGCAATTGATGCTGAGCCGCTACGCGGTAGTTCAAGGGATGCAGGTTGCACAAACCGCCGCATGTAATCGGCTGCACGATATCAGGCAGCGGCTTGCACGCTGGCTGCTGATGACTCAGGACAGAGTGGATTCGGAGTCACTGCCCATCACTCATGATTTTCTCGCCACTATGCTTGGGACAGACAGGCCTAGTGTGAGCGTTGCAGCTGGTGTTTTGCAGGAGAAGAAGCTCATCGCGTACACCCGTGGCGCAGTGACGATCGTGAATCGCAAGAAACTTGAACAGTCCGCCTGCGAGTGCTACGGGATTACCCAACAATATAACGGCGAACTGGGCTTGAAATAAGTCGGCAAGCGCAGACCTTCTCTTTGCTGTTGTTCCCACGGCACGGATCAAAACCTGCCATCTGAAGCTAATCGTGGATAACGACGTTGAGCAGCGAACTGTGGACTTGCAGCCCGCCGTTGTAGTGTATGAACCCCAGCTTCCTGAAACGGTTCATGAAGAAGCTGACTCGGGAACGAGTGGTGCCGATCATTTCGGCCAGGATTTCCTGACTGATCTTTGGGATCACGGTTTGGGGGACGCCGTCCTTGCCGAAGTGAGCCAGCAATAGCAGGATGCGGGCCAGTCGCTTTTCGCTGGAGTTGAAGAGGTGGTCCACAAGGTCTTCTTCGTAACGGATGTTCCTCGCCAGCAGGTAGGCGACGAACATGTCGGAAAAGGCGTGTTCGCGATGAAGCGCATTCATCATCGCTTTTTTTTCGACGCGCAGAAGCTCGCATGCAGTCATAGCAGCGGCGGAGCCCATGCGCAGAAGTTGTCCGGCCAGCGCGCCTTCCCCAAAAAAACTTCCTTCACTCAATATGCCGATGGTGGCTTCCCTGCCGGTCTTGGAAACGACGGTGAGCCTGACTCTTCCTCTCTGTATATAGAAGACAGCGTCGGCGGTGTCGCCTTGTGTGAATATGCTTTGCCGTTTGGCAACGGCCAGACTCTTCCTTCCCTCCCCGATGGTCGCTAGGAAGGTGTGGGGATCGAAGTCGCGGGCTTTCTTCGCTGCGGCCAAGAGTCGTGGGTTGGGTGCCCCCTCCGGCGCGCCAAGAACGGTACGCTCTCCATCGGCTGCGCCTCAGCCACCCATACCCATCAAAAACAGTAGCGCGTTTCAACTTATACGGGTGAACTCTTAGCAAGTCTTTGTACAACGTAGGCGGCGTATCTGTGTGAAAAGTAATAACGTTAGCGTACGCATGGGGCAACTGGACCCGGAGTACGTCAGGTATCGCATAGATTTTTAGTTGCAGGGTACGATTCTTTGCAGTAGGATTTCTCGCGCACGGGTACGGCACCGCAGATAAGGAGGCCCCGGCATGGGACGCAACGGAAACGACAGCCACTACGCGTCGGTGAATCGGTCCGAGGTTCCGCAGGGTCGCAAGGGAAAACATCGGAAAGCAGTGGGGGACATTCTGTCCGACCTCTCCAAGCTGAATGAGCAACAGGCAGTCAAGATTCCGCTAAGCAGTCTGAACGGGGAGAAGATGCAGAACCTGAGGTCAGCTTTGAACCGCGTAACACGGGAAAGAAAAATTCCCGTGGTGACGTCGAGCGACGAGAAATATCTGTACGTTTGGCGCACCGACGCGCCTAAGAATGCGGGAGCAACCGAGTAAGCGGCTCTCAGTCGTGGAGAACGACGTTGAGCAGCGAGCTGTGGACTTGCAGGCCGCCTTCAACCCCTCCGGCATAGTGAATGAAGCCCATTTTCCGGAAGCGGTTCATGAAAAAGCTGACTCGGGAACGAGTCGTGCCGACCATTTCCGCCAGAGTCTCCTGACTGATCTTGGGGACGACTGACTCAGGAACTCCTTCCTTACCAAAATGAGCGAGCATAAGCAGGACGCGCGCCAGTCTTTTTTCGCTGGAGTTAAATAGCTGGTCGACCAGGTCCTCTTCGTAGCGGATATTGCGGCCCAGTAAATAGGCGACGAACATGTCGGAAAAAGCGTGTTCGCGATGCAGCGCGTCCATCATTGCCTTCTTCTCGATGCGCAGCAGGTGGCAATCGGTCATGGCGGAGGCCGATCCCATACGGAGCGCCTGCCCTGCGAGTGAGCCTTCCCCGAAGAAATTCCCCTGGCCCAATATTCCGATGGTGGCTTCTTTGCCGACCTTGGAGACCACGCTGAGCTTGACTTTGCCCTTCTGGATGTAGAAAACCGCATCGGCGGCATCGCCTTGGGTGAAGATGCCTTCTTTGCCGGAAACGGTCACACTCTTCCGGCCCTCGCCGATGGTGGCAAGGAAGGTGGTGGGATTGAACCCGTTGTGCTTTTTGGATGCTGCAACAGAACCCATATCAGCCTCTATTGTAGCCCTTTGTGCCATGTTCTCGATGCATAGTTACTTGTCTGACGCGGCCAGGCGCCGATCGCGATGGGGATCGGTGCGGGGCTGGCCGGTGCTGAGTTCACATTTTTCTCCCACCTTGGCGCCACAGGTTGGGCACCGCACAGCCAGTGCTTGTTTTTCGGTGACTTTCATGTCTCCATCATGCTGGTATATCGGGTCGGAAGGATGGTCAATTTTGACCACTGCGGGGAGGGGCGCGGAGTCCCACCCCTTCGAGTGCGCTCAGGATTTGATGAGAAAGCAGCGGATCGGTGAACTCCCACCTCTCGCCAAGGCGGCGAGACCTGGGCACTCCCGCAGAACCTTCCGGAAACGTCCGGTCTGTCCCCGTTTTGTTCCCGGTTTGTTCGGAATTGCACGCTGGCACGAGAGCCGTTATATTAATGCAGCGCCGCAGTGTCCAGTCGCCTTCTTGAATTTTATCGACTACCTCAATGCTTCTCGTTCGCCTGCAATCGTTGGTTCTGAGCCCGGGTTCCGACAACCTCTACGACATCCTGATAGCCCTGGTTTTCGGCTTTACGTCCCTCAACATTCTTAACCTGCTGACCCGGCCAGCACAGCCGGTCCGCGGCCTTACTTTCGGCGAGATCATGGCGGTCACGGGAGCGGTGCTATCTCTTCTTCTGTTGGGAGTGGAGATGCTGCACGTCTATCATGTTTTTCCCATTAAATTGCAGCCCTGACACTGCCCGCTATTTGCGGTCAAGCTGCACTATGCGCTGCGGCTTATGTTAAGCCGAAACCTCCATGGGAAACATTTCGTGTGTCCCGCTTATTCAGTAAGTTGTCGAGGTCCTGCGCTCGACAGCGGTTACAACCACCTGACGATGCTCGGCGACAATCTCGAAGAATATGCGCCAGTTGCCCACGCGGCGGCGCAAACCTGGAAGACCCTGCAATTTGCGGACATCGCCACGGAAGGGATCCTGCCGCATTTCGTCGAGTGCAATCAGAATACGTTTTCGGTCCGAGGCCGCACTCTGTCAAGAGACTTTCTTGCGGGTCCGGCGAGGAGAACGGTCCATTCCATTCGCGTAATCTCCCAGCGTCACATAGTCTCCACGTTTATATGCGGCCATGCCGCGAGGGTAGGCACGGACCTCGGCAGCAGTGGGCCGCTCACTTGGCAGGACTCGGACAGTGAAGTACACACGTAGCGCCTCGCGGACCAGTTCCGAGCGAGTGCGATGCTCCGCCCTCATGACCTTCTCGATCTGTTTAGCCATGGCCGGAGGGAGCGAAACGGTAAAGGTGCTGGTTTCTCGCATATTATTACTTTGTCATACTTAATATTATTGGTCAAGGAGTTGCACCAATTCCCCTGTCTCGGCAAAGGCGGCGAGACATAGGGCCCACGCAGGCCGCATCCGCGAAAAGCGTTGCGGAGCTTTGCTCCCCTGGGCAGGCAACGACGTCATCTCCTAGGTAGTCTGGGGAACCCTGGGGTCTTTCGGTGGAGCGAAATCGATGGCATCTTTTCCCCAACCTGCGTAAATTGATCCACAACTCTTATTTCGAGATTCGCTCGCAGGAGCACCACGCATGTGTTTCTCAGCTACGGCTAATTTCGTAGGCAGTGGAGTTCTGGGGACGGTCGGCGCACTCACGCTGACGAAGGTCAAGCACCGGCGCGAACTGCTATTTGCGTCTCTGCCTATGCTGTTCGCCATTCATCAGTTCACGGAGGGGTTCGTCTGGCTTGGACTGGACGGCATTCTATCGCCTGCCGTCACCCACGCTATGGCGGCGGCGTTCATGCTCTATGCCCAGGGGCTTCTGCCGTTTCTGATACCACTGAGCGTGCTGCTGTTCGAGCCCAACGGCAACAGCCGCAAGCGAATGGTACCGTTCCTGGTGATTGGGACGGGGACGACACTCTACATTCTATGGGCGCTTACCGCCTACCCGTTTGAGGTGCACGTCAGGGCAAACAGCCTCGTGTACACCAATCCAGCGACCAACAATATGGCGGTTGCAGTGCTGTATGTGATCGCAACCTGCGGTTCGCTATTTTTCTCAAAAGTGAAAGACATGGTGATCTTCGGCGCAGCCAACTTGATCATTCTGCTGGCGGTGATGGCGGTGAAACGCTACGCGTTCACCTCATTATGGTGCGCCTATGCGGCGGTGGCGAGCGTGATCATTCTGGCGTACTTCTGGAAGAGCATCAAATTGCGGCCGTTCAAGTATGTGTAGGCGGTTCAACGCGCTTCATCTTTCGCAGTGGTTGCAGGCAGGTTTGACCGCATCAGAGCTTCGGCCTGTTTCCACACCTCCGGATCACATTCAATCTGCGTGTGCGACTTGGCGAAAATGCGGTCGTACCAGGGATACTCCTCGCATTTAAGTGAGCTGTCCTTGTATTCGAATCGGAAATTCCCCAGGATACGGGTACGGGCGGGATCGGCCGCGCGAATCTTGGGCTGGCCGTGGATAAATCCATCTGCCTGGTAGAAGTTCACTGCCTGGGCTACATTGCTGGGAATGAGCGCATCATTCTGGTGCGCCCTGGAAATACTGTCCACTTGAATGGTGAGTAGCACCGGGATGCCATCCTTCCCGAGTGCACGTGCCAGTGCGATGGCTTCCGAGCCGCCCCAGCTATGCCCGTAAATGATGATGCGTCCCTTCTGTTTCTCGCCGGGGGTTAGCGTCCCATCGTGGTTAGTGTCCAACAGGCTGAGGACTTTTTCTCTGGCCTTCTCCCCGTGGTAGCTCTCGAAGGTTTCCACGTCCACACCGGTGGGGTAAGCTTTGCGCAGGCGTGCCGCAAGCTGCACCTCGCTGTGCACCAGATTATCGTGCTGGATGAACCCGCCGACGAAACCGATGACGATTACGGGCGGCGTGGTGCGGGCCACGGTCGGGACAACAGACTGGGCCAAACTTGCGTGGGCGACCGCCAGGACGGCCGCGAGGGAAAGGATCGAAACGAGTATTTTCATTGTGCCGGACTTCCCGCGACGGTCTGCATTGGCGTCACGGACTTCAACTCATCGAGTGCAGTCAGCACGGCTTGCCAGTCAGTCGGATTTTTCTTGGTGTCAATGGGCAACGCCAGGTCCGAATAGAACAGAAGGATGTTATCGCGCAGCTCGGGCGACGTCTGATTGAATTTCTTTTCCGACAACTGGGCCAGCAACTGTGCGTAGGTATCGTCGGTCAGCGAATATTCCGCTGCTCTGGTCGGATTGCCGGTATCAAGATCGCAGTCGGGAAGCACCAGCGAGCCGGTGCCCACCTGTTTCAGAAATGCCCGGTATTGATCGACCGTGGTGTTGATGCTCTTGATATAGAGGTCTTCGGTCTTCGGAGTCGGGCTATTGAATCCCAACTTCTTGAAGGGTCCGATTTTCGGCATGTAGCGCAGCAGAGTCGACAGGATGCGGGTACCGATGCCCGGCTTCACGTAATCCTTCCCCCAATCCTTTTCGTAGTCGGAGCGCGAAAGCCGATACAGGAATTTTCGTTTCGCGAAATCTGGAGTCTCGCGCATAAATTCCTTCTTGTGGGTCTGAAGGGCGACCTGTGTCATCTGCGGAATCAGCCGGCTCACCGCGAAACGATATGAACCCACCGCCAGATCCTCGTGGGCGAGTGCGTCTTTCAACTCCACTCCGTACACCACCGGGAAGACTCGTTCCAGCAGTGGCTTAGAAACTTTGAATCCTATGAAGTCGTGGTACTGCTGCGAGGCATAACGGTTCTTCGCGACCTGTACGGTGTCGAATCCAAACTCGGTTTTCAGGTGCGCGGTCTTATCCTCAGCGTAACGCACGGATTGGCCAAACTTCGCGCGCAGCTTTGGATATTCAATGGCAACCGACTGATTGACCGCCGGGTGCCCCACAATGTCCGAAGCATAATGCGACAATGCGCCCAATGCGAAGGCATACTCGTCGACATCCTGACTCTCGAGCAGCAACTCACGAACAAAGTCCCCGCTGCGAACATAGTGGACCAGGTTGCTGAATTCCTTACTCCCAAACGGGTAATAACCGAGATCCTGGATGACGGCGCCGCCGTAGGCGTAGGCGTGGGCTTCGCGGATTTGATCGTCGGTGAGGCCGGGAAAACGATGGAGCAGGAGAGGTTGGATCTCGTCGGACCAGACCAGGTCAACAATTTCTTCGTGGGTTAGAACGGAGTATGCGGACAGAACGCTGCTGCACACGAGCACACAGAGAAGTAATGACAGCACGCGGAGAAAATGCAGGCGCCAACCTTTGGCGCCTGGCGGGATGGCTGGGCGAAGCATGGTTCAAATCCGACCGAGGACGATGAGAATGACGACGATCAAGAGGACAAGTCCGAGTCCGCCGGTGGGGGCGTAGCCCCAGTCTCTGCTATGTGACCAGCGCGGTAGAGCGCCGAACAGTGCCAATACCAAGAGCACGATCAATATGGTTCCAAGCATGTGTTGCTCCTTTTTCTCGCGCTAAGACGGATGACTGTCACTATCCGAAGGCAGCGGCTTTGATGCTGTCTTATTGCGGCGCGGTTGTCCTATCTGTATCGGACCCCGATGTGGGGAGGGCCAGCTTTGGTTATAGGCGTTTAGCGGAATTCTTGATGGTCAAAACTGCTCAGTGTGGAGAATCGGGATTGGAGGGCGGAAGAGCCAACCGCAAAGAACGCGAAGTGTTCGCAAAGGTCGCTAAGAAGACCCAGTTCGGGGCAGAAGAGCAAATAAAAAGAAAATCCCCGCCCAAGCCGAGCTTGGACGGGGCATCCGAAGACTGACGCAAGTCAATTCACTATTGGCGAGGACGTTCTTCGGCTTTGGGAGCCTCTTTTGCAGGATGTGGGGCAGGCTGCGCATGAGCTACAGTTGCCGGGTGAGCGGCCGGTGCAGCATGTGCCGGTGCTGCCGGACGTGGAGCAGGCTGGGCATGCGCCGCAGTCGCCGGACGAGGTGCGGTCTGGGGACGAGGCGCAGGCTGAGCATGAGCCGTGGTTGCCGGACGAGCTGCGGGCTTGGCATGAGCTGCGGTCGGCTTCGACTCGGTGGTCGGACGGGGTACGTTCGAGCGCGCGGCTGGAGTGCTGTGCGCGGTCTCGGGACGAGAAGCCGGCTGCGCGTGAGCCGTAGGCTCTTTGGGCGCAGGAGCGGCCTTAGGCTTTGCTGCTTTGTTCTCATTCGCGCGAGCTGCAGCGGCCTTGTTCTCAGCGGCCTTGTTTTCGGCAGCTTTGTTGCTGGCGGCTTTGCTTTCGGCTGCCTTGTTCTCTGTAGCTTTGTTCTCGGCGGCCTTGTTTTCAGCGGCTTTGTTTTCAGCTGCCTTATTCTCGGTAGCTTTGTTCTCGGCGGCCTTGTTTTCGGTAGCTTTGCTCTCAGCAGCTTTGTTCTCTTCCGTCTTGCTTTCGGCAGCCTTGCTTTCTTCCGCCTTGTTCTCGGTAGCCTTGCTCTCGGCGGCTTTGCTTTCCTCCGCCTTATTTTCGGTGGCCTTGCTTTCAGCGGCCTTGTTTTCCGCTCCAGCTTCCTTGGCTGCTACCACGCCCTTGCCGGAAAACTCTCCCGGTTTGGAGGTTGCAGCGATTGCGGGCTTGCCATGGTTCACTGACGCCAGCAGTTCATGGTTGGTGCTGGCCGCGCGCACATGTTCAGTTTGCGCAGCGGTCGCTTCCCTGTGTTGCTCATGCGCCGCAGTTTCTTCCGCTGCGGTTGGGCGGGTGCTAAGTCCGCCGGTGCCGCCGTTGTAGCTGACGTTGTTGGTTGTGGTGTTATTGATTACGGTCTTGTTGTACACATTGGTGATGTTGGTGTTGCTGATGTTGTTCACTGAGCGGTTGTAGCTGAAGGCGCCATTGTTCCAATATCCGCCTTCGTAGCCGACGCCACCGAAGCCGAAGCCGTAGTTGACGCCACCGTAGAAGCCGACGTGTTCACCCCAGTAGCCGCCATTCCAGGCGAAAGCGCTGCCACCCCAGCCCCAATAACCAGGAGTCCAGAGCAAGCCAACTGCGGGAGGTTGTACCCACGTACCCGGCACCCAGAAGTAGCCCTGTTCACCAGAGCCCCAGTAGCCGGGCGTCCATAGATAGCCGGCTGCGGGGATTGCGGGTTGCTCGTAAACCGGCAGCCCGGGCGGAGCGATCTGGACAGACACGCCGAATTGCGCGAAGCACACGGCCGGTATGGCCAGAATTAGAAGGGTTAGAAACAGCAAACGGATGTTACGCATATTGAATCACCTTGCCAAATCATCCTTCGATTGCCCGGTTATACTTTGCGGCTGCGGGCTGCGTGGAGTGAAAGGCGGCACGTCCTATACTTGGATTCCACCCTTAGGATTCCACGAATGCCACCGCCAAGTCTGAGCACAATGGCTCACTTTTGGAGAATGGTCCATATTGGGAAGTGGCGACGTAGGCGGTAGGTCAAAGGCGGCGGACAAGGCAGACAAGAGTGTCCGCCCATTTACGGCAGGCTGAAGGCGACGATCTCGTCAGTCTGCTTTTCTTCCGTGACTTTGGGATGGCCTCCGGCGGCAATCACTAAAAATCGCTTGCCAACCGGTGCGTTGGTTATGTCGAGAGCCTTCTTCTTCCCTGGCCGGCAAGATTGTCAATTTTGATCTGTACATTCACTTCCACCGAATCGTCGATGTAAAATTAAGCATCTAATCGACAAATGAAAGAGCCGGAGAAATCCATTTTCGACCAGCAGTACCGGGTGGTGGCGGTGGAAGGTGACCGGCTGCTGGTGCGCGGCGTCGTCAGCGGCGAAGTGTTGACCATCGTCAACCCCGAGCCGGAGACTCCTCTCACCGCAGAAGACTATCCTCCGGGAAAGCTCATTGTTCTGAGCGACCCATCCAACGCGCCCTCGAATTAACTTCAAAACCTCAGTTGAAATTGCAAGCCCTCCGAATACCTCTGCGCCGGTGCTATGCTGTTTCGCTATATGGGGAGCGTACCTCTTCTTATCAAGTTCTTCGCGCTGGCCTTCAGCGCGCTGCTGCCGGTGATTAATCCACTGGGCTCGGCATTGCTGCTTCTCGGTTTCGTCGGAGACGCCCCCGAACCAGTTTTCCGGGACTTGGCGGGCAAAATTGCGATCAGGACGACGCTGTTCCTGATGGTGGTCGAATTGGTGGGGTCCGGGCTGCTGGAGTTTTTCGGAATCTCACTTGCCGTGGTGCAGGTCGCCGGAGGACTGGTGCTGGCCAGCATGGGATGGAGTTTATTGAATCAACAGGAAACAGACACCAATTCCAAGCGAGCAGAGGTCGAGGGCGCCGGCTACGGCTCGGTGCAGGAGAAGGTTTTCTATCCGCTCACGTTTCCAGTGACCGTGGGCCCGGGCTGCATCGTGGTCATGTTGACGCTGAGCGCGCACGCTTCGGTGGAGCGGAGTGTGCTTGACGATGTCGTGGCCCACGTGGGGATTTCGCTGGCGGTGGTGGCGCTGAGCCTGATCGTCTATTTGAGCTACCGTTACGCGCCCAAGATCACGGAACGAATCTCGGCACAATCGGCGCACGGCATTTTGCGGATTGTCTCGTTCGTGCTGGTCTGCATTGGAGTGCAGATCACGTGGAACGGTGTGGAAGCGCTGCTGAAGACGGTGCTGAAGAGGTAGCTGCTGCCTTCGAGAAAACCGGGGGGGGGCCGACCCCCCGCTCCGCCACAGAACTCACTTCTCCGTAATCTCGTAGACCGTTCCCAGTCTATCCGTTCCCCCGGAGACGGTCGTACCAAACAGGGAGCTGGTTCCTACGGTCGGGGCTGAGTATGGACTTGAGCCGTCGCTGCCTCCCATAAAGCTGTACTCAGCCTCTCTCCATCGGCCACTCTTCTCGAGAGTCAGTCTAAAAACGGCACCGTTCCCAAAGAGGCCTCCCAACTGTGTTGTTCCGTAGAGGTTCCCCGCGGAGTCGAACCTCAGTCCGGCTCGGGAAGAGCCTCCGTCAATGCCTCCCGTAAAGCTGTGAATCACCGACATCGTCCATTGCCCTTGCGTCGGCTTTAGCACGAAAACTGTTCCTACTTCATCGGCGCCACACCGTTGTGTGGTTCCATAGAGACTCCCAGCTTTATCAAGGACCGGCTCCCCATACGGAGTGCATCCGTTGTCACCTCCAGTGAAGCTGAAGATCGAAGTTCCCGTCCAAGTCCCCGACATCGGCGTGAGCTTGAAAACGTTACCTTGGCTGAAGGTGCCTCCAGTAGGAGTCATACCGTATAAGTTCCCAGCAGTGTCGAAAACGACCCCGGCCACCGGGCTCTGTCCATCTGTGCCATGAAACGACCAGAGCGTAGTCTCGATCCAGCCGCCACCCGAAGGCGAAACTTCAAACACCGTGCCGCTGGATGCTTCTCCGCACCCTGAAGTGGTGCCATATAGGTTTCCGAGGGAATCGATCGTAAGGTCACCTTGGGGCAGACAGCCATCGAGGTGGTTAGCACCAAAAGAATATGCTGTTGTCTTTGTCCAGACCCCTCCCGAGGCCGAGAGTTCAAACACTGTGCCACTACCAAACGTGCCGCCGTTCCGGGTCGTACCATAAAGATTCCCAGCAGTGTCAAAGACAAGACCCCCATATGGGTTCCCGCCGTCAGACCCGCCGGCGAAGCTATAAAGTACCTCCTCTTTCCAGACATCGCCCGCGGCTTTGAGTTCAAACACGGTGCCGAACCCAAGCCCACCCGAAGCGGTTGTGCCGTAAAGATTGCCTGCCGCGTCGAGCACCACGCTCGCATAGGGGAGGAACCCGTCGGCACCAGCAAAACTGTGGAGAACCTTCTCAGTTACAGCCCGAGCCGGACTCGTTTGAACGACAACCACGAATACGAGCGTGATCATCCAGACGATGCCACTCACAAATCTGTTGCCCGATTGCATTAGATTTAACCTCAGATGTTGCATTTGTTCGCCGCAAAAACGGAGTTCCGGGCGAACTTTTCACGGCAACACCCGAAACGGCACATTGCTGGTCAGCGTGCCGCTCGGAGTCACGACGGTGACAAAGCCGGTGGTCGCGCCGGGTGGAACCGTGGCCTTTATAAAGGTGTCAGATACGACGGTGAAGCTTGCGGGTGTTCCATTCAGCGAGACGCTTGTCGTTCCAGTGAATCCCTGGCCAAGAATGCCGCCGGTCTGCCCGACTTTGCCTGAGTTGCGGACGAAGGCTACGAAGGGGCCGAGACCCATGTCTAGGACAAAAATGGTGCCGTCACGCCCGGCACCGCCCAGCGTCGTCGTACCGTAAAAGAGTCCGTTAGTGGCCTGGAACAGGCCGCCGGTTGGACTAAAGCCGTCGATACAGCCAGCCTCCGGGCAGAAGCGATAAAGCGTGGTGAGTTTGCCGGTCGACGCAAAGTTGAAGACCGTTCCACACCCCCCGAAGCACGTCAAATTACCCCCAGTGACCGTTGTCCCGTACAAATTTCCGTCGGTGCCCAGATCGAGCGGAGCCACAACATCCGAACCATCAGGGCAACCGCTCTGCTGACAGAAGTAGTACAGCGCGGTAAACACGCCGCTCGGAGTAATTCTATATATCGTTCCGCCGCCACTGGGGCCTCCATTGAGGGTGCCGTAAAAGTTACCATCGCGGAGTTGAATGAGTGGCGCCCACGGGTAAGGTCCACCGCCTGAGCCGAAATTGTGAAGGGTGGTAAGCTTGCCCCCAGGCGTGATTTTGAATACGGTGCCGTCGCTGCCGACTCCACCTTTCAGCGCAGTTCCAAGAAAATCTCCGTCGTTAGTCTCGACCAGAGTCGCGGCGGGTGACGAACCGTCGCTCCCTTCGAAACTGTGCAGAGTTGTGAGCGCGCCGGCCTTGGAGATTCGGAAGACAGTTCCCAGTCCGTTGGCTCCGCCGCCTGCGGTCGTCCCGTAGAGAGTACCGTTTGCGGCCTGAACGAGCCCGCCATTCGGGAACGATCCATCAGGGCACCCGGGTTGGACGCAGAAGCTGTATATCGTCGTCAGCGAACCCGTTTGCGTAACTTCAAAAATTGTGCCAAGGCCATTGGCTCCTCCCTCGGCAGTTGTCCCGTACAGGTTGCCGTTTGTGCCTAGGGCCAGTCCTGGGAGCGCATATTCGCCATCAACGCACTTTGGTTGTGAGCAAAAGCTATAGAGCGAAGTGAGCAGACCATCCCGTGTTATTTTGAACACCGAGCCCGCTCCTCCGGCGTTGCTCGTTGTGCCGTATAGATTCCCGTCCCAGCCTTGAACCAGCGTCACATACTCGGGTTCTGAACCGTCGGTGCCGTCGAAGCTGACCAGACTGTTGAAAGTCTGCGCCTTCGCAGCAATCCCCATCGCAGCAAAAAGCAGAAAGATCGCGCCCGCCTTTTTCCACGTGCTAAGTGTGGTCATCGGGGAACCTCCGTGGTGCGAAATCGAATCGCGGCCTACTCACGCGAGAAAAACGGGGCCCAGCCCGGAGAACCGCAAGGGGGAGAGCGATGCGGAAACGCCGAGCAGTGAAGAATTATCTTCCCCGGCCTGACGGGCGTCAAGCAGCCTGCGGAATGGAGTGCAGATCACCTGCAACGGCGTGGAAGCGCAGCTGAAGAGGTAGCAGGCAGTTCGGCGGTAGCGCAGATGCCGCTCGTGGCATGAGCCTTTCGTCTCACATGGGAGTTTCGCCTGACGAATCACAGTCATCCTCGTGGTAAAATCGCGCGACATTTTGGATTCTTTATTCCATGCACCTGCTGGGAATGCAAAATTCCGGGCACGTGAGATGTCAATCCGAGGAGGAGTGAATGTTTTCAATCAAGGTTGATTGCAGGTTCGCAGTGCTGGCTTTCTCAGCATTTGTTTTTGCGGGAGTTATTTCAACCCAGGCACAGAGTGGCCCAATCGTTGTGTATGAAGACCACCACGACACTTCTCCTCCAGTGCGGGATTTGGCAACGTCGGCTCCGCTCGCGGACGATTCCGCAAGAGACAACGTGGAAGAGTTCCTTGGCCGTCGTCCCTGGCCGGTTGTTCCCAGCTCCGAACCGGATCCCGTGGTGCAGAGAATTGAACTATCTAAGGTATCCACAACCAACCTGCTAAACTTCGACGGCGTCACCGACGTGGATGGTGATGCGCCGCCGGATACAAACGCCTCCGTGGGCGCGACCCAAGTCGTAGAAACCGTGAACACTTCCTATCAAGTGTTCGACAAGGGAACGGGGCATTCGGTATTTGGCCCTGCTGAAATCGGAAGCATCTGGTCGGGGTTTGGAGGCGATTGCGCGACCGGACCTTATTACAGCGATCCAGTCGTTCTTTACGACAAGGCGGCAGGGCGCTGGCTCATCACTATCATCGGATCTCACGACGGTTTTAACACCGGCACCGAGTGCGTTGCAGTCTCGGCCTCATCGGACGCCACCGGAAGCTACCACCGTTACGGATTCTCTTTGGCTCCCAACCTGGGCGATTATCCGAAGTTTGGAGTCTGGCCGGACGCCTACTACGCGTCTTACAACGTGTTCGGTCCATTTTCGTATCTTTACGCGGAAGCCTGCGCTTATGACCGCGCCAACATGCTCTCTGGCGGCGCTGCCAACGCGGTGTGTTTTCAAAACTCCAACGATTTCAGCTTCCTGCCCTCAGACCTCGATGGCTCGGGAATCGCGACCACGGGCGAGCCGAACTTCTTCGTCGAACTGAACCCCAATAATTCCAGCAGCCTGAGTCTGTTCAAGTTCAGCGTGAACTTTGCCAACCCTGGCCTCTCCACCTTCAGCGGGCCAACCGTCATCAACGTGGCACCCTACAACGAGGCTTGCGGCGGAGGCACCTGCATCCCGCAACCGGGAACAGGCCAGACCCTGGACTCTCTCGCTGACCGGCTCATGCACCGCCTGGCCTATCGCAACTTCTCCGACCATGAAGCTTTGGTCGTGACCCACTCGGTCACCGGAACCAAGGCGGTTTCGAGCGTCCGCTGGTATGAAATTCGCAGTCCCAACGCCACCCCGGTGGTGTTTCAACAGGGAACATTCGCGTATAGCAACGTTGCTCTCTGGATGGCGAGCATCGCAATGGACAAGGTGGGCGACATTGCCTTCGGCACCAGCGGGTCGAGCAGTTCTGTTCACCCCAGCATCGGATACACCGGCCGCGTACCCGGCGATCCGTTGGGTGCCATGGAATCGCCCGACATCATCAAGGTTGCCAACGGCTCGCAAACCGGCGGCCTCAACCGCTGGGGCGACTACAGTAGTATGTCCATCGACCCCAGTGACGACTGCACCTTCTGGTATGCCCAGGAGTACATTCCATCCAACGGAAGTTTTAATTGGAACACCAGGCTGGCATCGTTCAAGTTTAAGACGTGCCACTGAGAGCAGGTTGAAGTTAGATCAGTAGCTGACACTGGCGAGCTACGTTCGGCTGGACGGGCGGGGACGCCCGTCCCTCCATCATCGTCCATTAGTTATTGCAGTTGTTAGGTTCGGGCTTGATTGGGGCCGGGACGTCCATCCCACCAGATTTTAGGGTCGCTGGGAGGATTCAACATCCTGGATAACTCTGCCTTGATTTCGCGCAGGCGGTTGGTGCGCAGCTCCAGCGCCGACTGGTCGAGGGCGGTGTGATCAGCCTTTTCCGAGCACTGCATGTTCAGGTTGCGCAAATCGGTGATTTCCTGGCGAAGGCTGGTGAGGTGCTCCGTAAGGCAAGGCATGTGTCCATCATACGCTGATTGTGGAAGAGTGCCGACTTTTGTTTCGAGCCCGGAATGCGCCTTCCAGAGCCAGAATCAGCCCGCCTGCCCAATCAGCAAGACATAACCGTCAGGATCCTCCACCCGCATCTCTCCCTTGGGCATGTACCCGGGATAGCTGATGGCCGAAACCTTGATGCCTTGGGCCAGCAGGTGATTGCGGAGGGCCACAAGATCGGGAGAATAAAGATAGAAAAGCACCGCCTGCTGGCTGGGAATGACCGGGTCTGATGCCAGGGAAAACATGAGTTCCGCAGCTTCGCACTGCACGTGCGCCCAGACCAATTTTCCTTGTGGATTATTGAAAGTGTTGCGGAGAGTGAGGCCGAGCAGGGCGTAAAAGTCGATGGAGCGCTGCACATTAGCGACAAAAGCCATGGGTGTAAGGCCGGTGGCTTTGGCGGTCGTGGTCACGGTCATGGAGAAATTCTAAACTCTTGGGGGGGTTGGTAAGCGGAACTGCAAATGTGGACACTCTGGCCGGTCCCTGCTTTTTTGCGTTGACAGGCCGTAACGAGTCGAGTGAGAATTTCCTCTGTCTTCCCGTGTCTAGTCTATGGATCCGGGGCGATTGCGCCGCGTCTAAATCACGCCGTAAGGAGAAAGCAAATGAAAGGAACTTTTGCACGGTTCTTGGCACTTACCCTGGTGATGTGCGGTTGTTCGATGGCTGCGCGTTTGGGCAGGATGAAGATGGCATGAAATGGAATCAGGAGTCGGTGAAACCGAGGTTTGTTACGTTGCCGCCGCGAGTGATCCCGGGCGCGCCCGTGCCGGCATCCTCACTGCCTACGTGGAATGGATCGTTCACCTACAGTGGCACCAACTACAGTTACAACATGGTGGGGACGGCGCCATCGTCGAACTCGACCACCACGGTGACAACTTACATTATTCCGGTAAAGATCGTCATCACGAACCGTCGCGGGGTGAAGACGACCTTCGACCCGGCGCACGTGTTGTCGAACGGAAAGACGGTGATCACAAATACAACCACGTCGCCGCTCTTCGACAAGACCACAACCTATACGCAGGGTGGAGTCGACGTGGGCACGACGCAATACATCGACGCTTATCAACGCGCCAACTTCTGGGGCACGGTGCATACCGACAGCAACTACCATTTGCTGTTGGGAGGGCCGACGGTACTGGCGGAGCAGACCCTGAGTCCGCCCAGGAACGACGGGACCACCGGTTCGCCGTTCGGGTTCACCGCCGGACTGGTGGACATCAATTGGTTTGATGCCCAACTGCCGGCAATCATGAGCAAGCTGGGAGTAACCACCAACACCCTGCCGATCTTCCTGACCTATGACGTGTATTTGACGGAGAGCGGCGGGTGCTGTATTGGCGGATACCACAGTTCGGAGGGCAACCTGAGCAACCTGCAAGCCTATGCACACGCCACCTATGTGGACCATCCCGGCGACTTCGCGCAGGACGTCTCTGCGATGTCGCATGAAATTGGTGAATGGGCGGACGATCCGCTGGTGGTGAACACCAACGGCAATAACACTCCCTGCGGGATTCTGGAGGTTGGGGATCCGCTGGAGAACAACTCGAACTATGGCGCGTACCACTACGTCTTGAACGGATTCACCTACAACCTTCAGGACCTGGTGACACTACCCTATTTCGGGGCTCCGCCGAGCACATCGGTAAACGGCTTCTTCACTTTCCAGGGTGAAGCGCTGACGGTGTGCGAGAACGGATCATAGAACGCTTTTCTTTTGGATGGTGCAATGGCCCGCTCCGCAAGGAGCGGGCTTTTTTGTTGAACTTGTGACCCCGGGAGAGCCATTTTCTCGATTCCCCCGTCTAAGCAAACCAGCCGCTTTCGTGGGCGGATTCCATGAGGAGGGTCAACATGAAGAAACTGTTGTTGTCAGCATTTTTTCTCTCGATGTGCCTGGGGACCGCAGTGGGAGCACGGGCGCAAGACTCAGACGCCAACCCCGACCACACCCCCCCCAGCTATGACATGAAGGCGCAGTCGTTGCAGGACTTGGGGGTGGTGCAGAAGAAGTTTGTGGATCTTGCGAATGCTCTGCCTGCCGGCAAATTCAGCTTCCGTCCGTCGGCGGACTCGCGCTCGTTCGCGGAAGTGTTTCTTCATGTGGCTGGGGAACGCTACCAGATTTTGAATCTGATGGGAACTGAGCTTCCGGCTGGGTTCGATGGCAAAACATACGAGAAGTCCACGACGGACAAAGCCAAAATCGTTGAGGAATTGAATAAGTCGTGGGAATTCGCTCAGAAGGCGATCAACGGCATGACCAACGCTGATTTCGCCAGGGCGATCCCGAAGCTTGGCCCGCAGGCGAATGCCGGCGATGTGATCTACATTCTGGTTGCGGACGCCCACGAACATCTTGGCCAGGTGGTGGCGTATGCGCGCGTGAATGGCGTCGTCCCACCGTGGACCGTGGAACAGCAGAAGCAGGCTGCGGCCAAGAAGGCAGAGAAGAAGTAGTCGGGAAACATCGCGTGATCCGAGGCCCATCTTTGCGCGTGCTTTGCGCAACGAAGGCGCAAAGATGGGCCGTCTCCGGAAAGACCGCGAAGCTTGAGCGCCCTCCTATATAATGCTCCGGACTTAAGCTGCTGGCGCGGCTTTTGAAGGAGAGAAGCTATGTCCACACTTCGTAATTCCCTGGGTCTGGCAATTGTCATCATGTTGACCGTCGGTATGACGGTTCGGGCGGGCGCGCAAGAGGCGAACGCGGCACTCGATTCCACTTTGTTCACGACCTACACTGTGAATTCCCCTTTCCAAAACGTTGCCTTCACCGTATGCGGCTCTTTGCCACAATCAAGCGGCTGTTACGGAGGAGGCAGTCTGGGACCATTCAATAAGGTGGGCGCGCTCTTGGAAGGCATTCCATCCACCAAGGGAAATGTGGTCTCTCGTGCCATCTATTTGGTCGACGCCGGTGACGCTACCGTCCAGCTCTATGCTTACAAGAAAACGGACACGATCACGGCCAGCTTCGATACCGTCAACGTCACCCTCGCCAAGATGATCACTCTGCCGCTTACGGGTGGGAGTACGGCGTTGAGTTTCATGGCGGCGAACAACGGTTTCCTTTTCATTGGAACCGATCAGACGCCGCAAGCGGTTCGAGTAGAGAAGAACAACTTAAGCGTGACCCAGCTTGGAGGCTTCTCGCCGCCGATCAATGTCACGGCCATCACCGCCGATAGTTACGGTTATGTCACCGTAACCCAGGGAGGCATCAACGGCGGCGAAAGTGGGTTCTCTGTATATGGTCCAGACGGCAGTGGTGAGGAGGACGGCGGCGGAGCGCCGTTCATGCTCAATACAAGGGCCGCGGTGCTGACCTCTACGCTTCCGCAATCGGATGATGCGCCAGCGCAGCGGCTGGAGGTTCGGCCGAAGACGGCAAAGTAGCCGGGATTGGGCGCCCCATTCTTTCGCGTTTCTTGCGGAAGGGTGGGGTTTGCGTTTTTTGTCCCAAAATGGGGCTTGACCTCGGTTGTGAACACTCTTCTAAAATATAATT
>Ga0207064_1026_pt1 | contig 27501 bp, 21 predicted proteins | sample Alteio_BWMinCont_26_FD_153488 | JGI IMG/M metagenome (GOLD analysis project Ga0207064, IMG submission 153488) | Enriched cells from forest soil in Barre Woods Harvard Forest LTER site, Petersham, Massachusetts, United States -... | ecosystem: Environmental > Terrestrial > Soil > Temperate forest >...
TTTCACGGAGACCTACGAGTTGCGGGAAGTTGGACGTGCTGATATAAGGTTTGTTCTCCACGCCCGATAAAGCATACATCGGTATATTGATGGGGGCCATAAAGGTAGAGTGATCGGTAAGCTGACGGAAAAATTTATACCGCACTTTGCCACGATAATGGACGATCACGGTAGAAATGATCAGGGTGTATAAGACGATGAATTTTACCGAGATCAGTTCGGTGATTACTTGATTCATAGCGATGGGATATCAAACCAAAATTACCAATTCGAACGTTTTAACGGCAAATTAATTTTTTCAGGCCCGCTTTTTTACACAAGTATTACGGTATCAGGAATGATGGTAGGGTTCCCCTTTAATAATAGTAAAAGCACGATAAAGCTGTTCGGTGAAGAACAATCGTACCATCTGGTGAGAGAAAGTCATGCGCGAGAGCGCTATTTTATCGTTCGCCCGGCGGTAAACACTGTCATCAAATCCATATGGTCCGCCCACAATGAAAACAAGATTGCTGACAGAACTTAAGGCCTTCTTGTCGAGGTATTCGGCAAACTGAGGCGACGTTAGTGTAGTCCCTTTTTCATCCAGCAGTATCACCTGATCGGTTGGAAGTAATTTCTTTAGTATAGATTCGGCTTCCTTTACCTTTTGCTGTTCCGGGCTTAGCGCTTTGGTATTTTTTAATTCCGGTATTTCAACAAAATCTATCCGGGCATAATGGCGCAGCCGGTTGAGGTATTTACTAATGCCTTCCCGCAACCATGCTTCTTCCGTTTTGCCGACTAACAGTAAAGTGATCCTCATTTATATGGTTTAAATGTTGTAAAGTTGTAGTGCTGAAACGTTATCAAATAATAACCTTGCAACTTTACAACATTTCAGCCTTACAACAAAACATAATGGAACAGGAAGTTATAAAAGATTATAAAAACCGGGCCAATATCGCCGCCGCTGAAGCAGATAAATACAAAAAGCTGTCGGACAATTACTCATTGATGCGCCTGGGTGTCTTCGTGATTTTTATACTGGCAGTGGTGGTGTCCGTCAGCATCAACAGCCTTATCCTGCTTGCAGCATCTGCACTGGTACTCACCGGCTGCTTTAGCTGGATAGTCAACAGGCAGAATCAATTCGACACCCTAAAGGAATATTTCCTTGACACCAAAAATGTTTGCGAGAATGAGATCAGTACCATCCTATTCCTGGGAAGCATTTATCCGGATGGTTCACCATTTACCAGCGACGCCCACTATTACACATCCGACCTGGATATTTTCGGACCAAATTCGCTTTTCCAATTGACAAACCGCGCGGCCACACTACCGGGGTACGTCAAACTTGCTGGCTGGCTGAACGGACCTGTGGCAAAGGATGCAATATTGTTACGCCAGCAGGCGGTGAAGGAGATAGCCGCAAATAACGACTGGAAGATACACACCCAGGCCAACCTTATTTTCTCGCTGAAACAGCCCAGAGATCAGATAAAAAACCTTTTTACCTATCTTAAGATACCTGTAGAACTGGAGAACAAACAGTTACTGAATACCTACAGCCAACTGGCACCGTACATATTGCTGGCGGGGGTCATCGTTTCGATCTTTTATGTGCCTGCCCGATATGTGGCTACCGTTATAGCACTGGTCAACCTTAGACTGGTATATGCACAATTGAAAGTGATAAACAAGACCGATCTGATAGCCGGTAAACTTGGAACAGCTTTGGGACATTTCGTGGCTGCTTTTAAAGGCGTGGAGCATAAAGATTGGCAAGCTGAATATCTAAATATGCTATCAAACCGCATCAAAAACGGTAATGGCAAAACGGTTTCGGGTTCTATTAAAGAGCTTTCCGTCCTGATCGATAAACTCAATTATCGCCTCAATGTGGTGGCTGGTGTCATCCTGAATGCTTTCCTGTTGTGGGATATACGCCAGATCATCGCCATAGAAAAATGGAAAACGAACAACCGGGAAAACCTTGAAGGTGCATTTGATGTGCTTGCCGAATTTGAAGCGATCATTAGCCTGGCAAGCCTGCGCGTCAATTATCCTGAATGGTGCTTCCCCGAAATAGCTGAAAGTGCGGGCTATACGCTGACCGCAAATGATATCGGTCACCCTTTGATCCAGCCATCGTGGCGTATTGCCAACAGCTATGAGCTAAACGATACCTATAAGATCGATGTTATCACCGGCTCAAACATGGCAGGCAAGAGCACGTTTTTGCGAACTGTTGGGGTTAACATCGTGCTGGCACTTTGCGGAGCGCCCGTGTGTGCCGCATCGATGAAAGTATCCGTTATGACCGTTTTAAGTTATATGCGAATAAAGGATTCGCTGAATGAGAACACTTCAACATTTAAGGCCGAGCTTGACCGGCTGAAAATGCTGCTGACTGCCGTTGAAGGCGATACCAAAATCTTCTTTTTGATCGATGAAATGCTGCGTGGTACCAATTCGGTTGATAAATACCGTGGGTCGAAAGCGGTTATCGAGCAGTTAATAAAGAAAAAAGCGGTAGGTATGGTGGCCACGCACGATCTGAAGATTGCCGAACTGGAAAAACAACACCCCGATTACATCCGGAATTTCTATTTCGACATACAGGTAAGTGCGGGTGAAATGCTTTTCGATTATAAGATCAAACATGGTGAGTGTAAAACATTCAACGCGTCCATGCTACTAAAGCAGATCGGCATCAATGTGGATGCCGGATAAAAAATGTGCAGACGGTCAAGCCATCTGCACATCTTAAATCTTCACATTTGCACATCCAGGTATTACCTGTTTCCAGTGCCGGTGCCGCTGGCACCGCCAACACCCTGATCGCCTTGTTTTATGTCATCGTTGTTGATCTTATTCTTATCGGCGCTAAAGGTTGTTTTACCAAAGCTATACGAGAAGTTAAGTCCAACTGAACGGAACGGGAACTGGAAGGTGCTGGTCTGCGTAAAGCCAGGGCTTGATAAGCTGGAGTTAAAGTCCTTGTACTTATTGAAAGGCTGAAGCACATTTATACCTATTGACGCCTTCTTTTTCATGAGTTGCTGGCGTACACCTACACCAAATATACTGAACGAAGGGTTGGTACCCTGTATGGTATGGCGCGGAGAGCTGCCAAAGGTGAATACCGACGCGATAAACCCGCTCTTTGCATCAAATTCGGCCATTGCAAAGCCATTATACTGAACATACGTACCATCCTGGGTTTGGTCCCGGATAAACAAGCCTGTAGGGTCGGGTTTGTACGTATAAGCATTAATGTTTGCCCTCAGGGTTACATTCCTGATCGGGCTGACAGAACCGAACATGCTTCCACCAATTGAATTATTATTACCAATATTGTGGTAAGTGGTCAATGTACCCGGTTGTTTGTGAGTAGAGTCGACCTGTATCTCGATAGGAGCAGCAATACTTTCGATCAAGCCAGCTGTATGCTTATAATAAACAGACATGTTAATCACCGATGATTTGACAAATGTTATATAATCAAATTCAAGCGTTTGCGATACTTCCGGCGCCAGGTAGGGGCTACCTTCTGATTGCGCCAGTACATTGGTTTTATTGTCATACGGATTCAGGAAGGTTAAGCTTGGGCGCGTAATACGCTTGCTGTATGCCAGCTTAATGGTCTGTGTAGACGATAACGCCTTCTGTATGGTAAAGCTTGGAATAAAGGTGTTGTAGCTATTGCTGAAAGGCCTCAGCGTAGTATCCGTGCTGGCCGTTTGCGGCGCACCGCTGATATTGGTAACCTCGTCCCTTGCGCCTATCAGCAAGGTATAACCCTTAGGCAGGGTGATGGTCCATACAGCGTAACCCGCGGTTACATCCTGGTTGTAATTATACACCGATGAGTTGACGTCATCGTAAACGAACCCGTCCGAAGTACCGGCTGTAGGGTCATAGGCGTAAGCATCCTGTGTACCAACTAAACGCCTTATAATTTCTTTACCTCCAGCTTCAAGTTTGAACATTTTGTTGATCGGCAGCGTATAGTCAAGCTGCAGCGTGTATTCATTATTCAAACCATTGATATTAGCCTTTGAATCAGGAAGCTGTGCACCTGTGCTATAATAGTCAGTAAAATCGGTCACCGTGCGGCTATGGGTCCATTGAGTCGAAATGTCCAGCTCTTCGCCCTCTTTATGGAATTTATGCGTATAGTCCACGTTCCAGTCAAAACCGCCGAAACTATTATGGCCTAACGCGTTACTTGAATATGCGTGGGACAAATCGTTTGTTAGTGTGTCGTAATGAGTTGGCAGCAAATTAGTGAACTGCGACTGAGTGTTCGCCATGGTATTAAATCCGCCCTGGTTGAGCCTGATGTTAGTATGCAAACTGTTATAAGCGTTGAAATCGTAGTTCGCCGAAATATTGCCTATGCCGCCATAACGCTTTACATAATTTGTTCCGTTAGAAGTAGTGGTGGTATGCACGGTATCCACCGGCTGTATATTGTTGTAAAAACCGGTAAGCGATGTCTGCGGCCAGGTGTAGTTACCACCTATGTTCATCGACAGGCTGAAACGGTTTTTGTTATAGTTCAGGTTAAAGTTGCCATTGTTCTGGCGCGTACCGATACCACCGCTTATCGAGCCGCTGATACCGGTCATATTTTTCTGTTTGGTGATGATATTGATGATACCGGCCGAACCTTCCGCATCGTATTTGGCGGAGGGCGAAGTGATCACCTCAATGCTTTTGATCTGGTCGGCAGGGATGGTCTTCAATACATCCGACAAGCTGGCCGAGGTGGCGCCCGAAGGCTTACCGTTGATCAATACGCGCACGTTCTGGTCGCCGCGCAAGGATACGTTACCATTAATGTCAAGCGCAACCAAAGGCACTTTTTGCAGCACGTCGGTCGCGTTGCCGCCGGCTGCGGTAAGATCTTTTTCGGCGTTATAAACGATCTTGTCGATCTTATTCTCGATCAGCGGCGCCTGTGCGGTAACTGATACCTCGTTCAAGGTTTTCGCACTTGACCGCACCGGTATCTGGCCCATATTTTTATCCGGCTTGGACTCGGTAGTGGATATTCCCCCGACGTATTTTTCAGGGTACCCCACATAAGTGATGCGAATTTTATAATCGCCCGGATGCACGCCGTCAATTTTGAAACTCCCTTTGTCGTCGGTTAAAACACCATTGATAGGCGATTTGCCTGTTGCGCGATAAAGCGCCACGGAAGCGTAGCTAAGCGGCTGTTTGGTGACTGAGTCGATAAGTGTCCCCTGCACTTTACCAACGATTGTCGATCCTCCGCCGCCAACGCCAAACTGCGCCTTAGCAGTGATAAAAGAGCATAATATTATGAAAAGTAAAAGTAATCGCTTCATTGGCTATTGTTTTGGTAATTTGAGGTGAAAATAGTTGAAATGTTACAGGCAAACACCCATATTTTTGTCATATCGGTGTCACTGTCATTAAATCGTTACGTGTTCTTGGTGTAAAAATTACATGTGTTCGTGTCGCCGTTTCATTTATTCATCATAACCATCAGGGTATTTGGAATTGGACAATAGAATCGTATAGACGCAATGCATTGCGTCTATACGTCAGATCACAATATTGACAATACGGCCCTTCACCACGATCACTTTTTTAGGCGTTTTACCGTCGAGGTATTTCTGAACATCCGGGCTGGCCAGAACAAATTCTTCAATTTCCTTTGGCTCAAGCGAAAGAGAAATATTCAGGTTGATCTTCATTTTGCCATTGACCGAGATCGGGTAGGCAAATTCATCCTCAACCAAATATTCCGGATTGAATTTTGGATAATCAGCATAAGACAATGTACCCGCCTTATTGCCCAGCAATACCCAAAGCTCCTCGCAGATATGCGGCGCGTAAGGCGATAACACGATCACTAAATCGTGTAATATAGCCCGCTTGTTGCATTTCAAATCGGTCAGTTCATTTACCGCTATCATAAAGCTGGACACCGATGTATTGAACGAAAAACGATCAATATCTTCCTCCACCTTGCGGATGATCTTATGCAGTGATTTGAATTCTGCTTTTGATGGCGCTTCGTCTGACAAGCGGAAATTGAACTGTTCATCGTGAAACAGCTTCCAGAACTTGCGCAGGAACTTGAATACGCCCTCAATGCCGTTCGTGTTCCAGGGTTTGCTTTGCTCCAGCGGACCGAGGAACATTTCGTACATGCGCAGCGTGTCAGCGCCATAACGCTCAACCAATACATCCGGGTTTACCACGTTGTACTTGGATTTCGACATCTTTTCGATCTCGACGCCGCAGATGTATTTGCCGTTTTCAAGAATAAATTCAGCATCCTTATATTCTTCGCGCCAGCTTTTGAACTTGGCGATATCGAGTATATCGTTGTCGACAATATTGACATCCACATGCAATTCAGATGTTTTATACTGATTTATAAGTCCGTGCGAAACAAAGGTATTGGTGCCGCGTCCGTCACCGTCGATGAGCCGGTATACAAAATTACTCCTCCCCTGTATATGCCCCTGGTTAATGAGCTTTTTGAAGGGCTCTTCCTCAATCACTAAACCCAGGTCCTTCAAAAATTTATTCCAAAAGCGGCTATATAGCAAATGCCCTGTGGCATGTTCGCTGCCGCCGATGTACAGGTCAACATCCTTCCAGTAATCGATAGCTTTCTTCGATGCAAATTCACGATCATTGTGAGCGTCCATATAGCGGTACCAATACCAGCTTGAGCCGGCCCAGCCGGGCATGGTGGAGAGTTCGTACTCTGCACCGTGATAATTCCAATCAGCGGCACGACCTAAAGGCGGCTCGCCGCTTTCAGTTGGCAAGTATTTATCAACTTCGGGCAAAACCAAAGGGAGGTCCTTTTCTTCGATCAAATGCGGCAAACCATCCTTAAAGTAAACCGGCACCGGTTCGCCCCAGTAACGCTGCCTACCGAATATGGCATCGCGCATACGATAATTGATCTTCGCTTTGCCCATGCCTTTTTCTTCGAGGAAGGCGATCACTTTTGCCGTACCATCCTTATAATTCAGCCCGTTCATAAAATCCGAATTGATATAGCGGCCTTCTTTCGTCGGGTCGGCTTCGGTTTCTATGTGCTGAATATCCATTATGGGCACTATCGGTAACCCGAAATGCTTTGCAAACAAATAATCGCGCTGGTCACCAGATGGTACGGCCATCACCGCGCCGGTACCGTATCCGGCCAAAACATAGTCGGCAATATAAATAGGCACTTTCTCGTTGTTCACCGGGTTGATGACATAGCTGCCTGTGAATGCGCCCGATACCGTCTTCGTATCGGCCATGCGGTCGAGCTCTGATTTCTTTTTGGCCTGGGCGATATAAGCGTCGATTTGGGCTTTTTGTTCCGGTTTTGTCAGCGATGGCACCAGCTCATGTTCAGGAGCGAGCACCATAAAAGTAACCCCGAAAATAGTATCGACGCGGGTGGTGAAGACTTCTATATAGTTATCAGTGATCAGTGATTGGTTATCAGTTGACCTGCTATTCGTAAATCGTAAATCGTAAATCGCAAATTTAACCGATGCTCCCACGCTTTTACCGATCCAGTTCTTTTGCATTTCGCGCACGGGCTCGGGCCAGTCGATGGTATCTAATCCTAGCAGAAGCCGTTCGGCGTAAGCTGTAATGCGCATACTCCACTGCATCATTTTCTTTTGCTCAACCGGGTAACCTCCGCGTTCGCTAAAGCCGTCTTTCACCTCGTCGTTGGCTAAGACGGTTCCCAACGCAGGGACCCAGTTCACGGTGCTTTCGCGCAGGTAGGTAAGGCGGTATTTTAATAATTCCACCTGTTTATCATGGTCGCTTAAAGCGTTCCATTCACCGGCTGTATAGACAGACACTTCATCATCGCATACGGCGTCAATACCTGTTGTGCCGCTCTTTTCAAAATGGGCGACCAGTTTATCAATGCTTTCCGCTTTATCCGCGGTTTTGTTATACCACGAATTGAACAATCGCATAAATATCCACTGCGTCCATTTATAATAATCGGGTGCGCTGGTGCGCACTTCGCGGCTCCAGTCAAAAGAAAAGCCCAATTGGTCAAGCTGGCGGCGGTAGGTATTGATGTTGGCTTCCGTAGTAATAGCCGGGTGCTGGCCGGTTTGTATGGCGTATTGCTCGGCGGGCAAGCCAAAACTATCGTAGCCCATGGGGTGCAATACGTTGAAACCGCGCAGGCGCTTATATCTCGAAAAAATATCGGATGCTATATAGCCCAGCGGGTGCCCCACATGCAAGCCCGCGCCTGAAGGGTACGGAAACATATCAAGCACATAGTATTTGGGTTTGGTCGAACTATTATCAGCCTTAAAAGTTTGATGATCGGCCCAAAACTTTTGCCACCTGCGTTCTATATCTTTAAATTGGTAGTCCATCCGGTATTTCGCTTTTTCGAGGTGGCGAAGTTACGAAAAATGGGTGATTAGTTAACCGGTTATTGGTGATTAGAGATCAGTTTGAACAAACTCCACCCCATCTTCCATAAATTGTTGCCATACAGGGTCGGGTTGCCAGATGTTCGCAATAAAATCGTCCATTTCGCCCTGGTCAAATTGCTGAGTAGCCAAAAGATATAACCCGGTAAAGCAGGATGCGCGGTAGTTGGCTGCGCAGTGTACAAGTATTTTTTCGTTTTGATGCTGCTTCATTAAGCCGAGAAAATCTTCCAGTTCCTGTATTTGAGGGCTATCAAATAGCACAGGAATGTGATGATAGGTCAGTCCCAAACCTGCAACTGAAGCCGCTTCGTCCGGCAGGGCATATTTGGCGCCAGCTAACGCCAGGTTGATAACTACCTGATAACCTTCTTTCGCTATCCCTTGTAATTGTTCTTCAGTAGGCTGACCGGAACAGGCTAGCAGATCATTAACCTGCTGAAAATTGTAAATGGGCCCCATAACGTCATTTACATTTTTCTTTCAATAAATCTGTAGCTGTCTCATTGCCCAATTGTGCCGCCTTCGTCCAATCTGCGCACGCGCCTGCACTATCGTTATTATCAAATTTTTCACCGCCTCTATCCAAATATGCCCAATCATCTTTAGGATCCAATTCGATACATTTATTAAAGTCGTCTACCGCTCCTTTATGATCTCCCAACAATCCTTTGGCAGTACCTCTTAACAGAAATGCTTTTTCAAAATTCGGTCTTATTTTTATTGCAGTATCAAAGGCGACGATTGCAGCTTTTGAGTCCTCTATGCCATTTTCCGACATTCCTATATTAAAATATGCGTCTGCGTTTTCGGGATTTAGGGCCAGCGCTTTGTTAAAATCTTCTTTTGCTTCTTTATAATGGCCCAAACGATTTTTTGCTCCTCCACGATTCATGTATGCTTTTGCAACTTTGGAATTCAATAATATTGCTTTATCATAATCCTTTATCGCTCCTTCATAATCACCAAGCACAAATTTTGAATAACCACGGTTATCATATCCACTTGAGTAATCCGGCCATAATTCAATCAATTTGCTATTGTCGTCAATTGACCCGTTAATGTCTTTCAGATATAACTTGTCAAGAGCCCGATAGTAATAAGCCATCGCAAACTTGGGATTATTCATTAAGGCTGTGTCGAATTCCTTGCCCGCATTAGTATAATCATGCGCGGAATGTAGTTTTAGCCCTAATTCATAATATTTCATCGCTTTTATCGCGTCCGTCTGGCAGAATCCTTTAAGCGAAATGAAGCTCAATATAATAAGTATATAAAAATTTCTGTTCATGATTTAGGTGAAAATTATAAATGAGCCCCATAACGCTAAGTTAAAGGCCTGGCCGGTAAAATCAAATTAAATATATAACGCGGGTGGGGAGTGCTCAGTTGACCGCAAGGGTGTTGGTAACAAATTCACTGTGTTCAACCGGCTTATATGTTATACTCACATAATTCGCGCCCTTTTGGGGGTGAGGAACTAAAGTGATTTGAACCGAATTATCTTCGTCAATCCATTCAGTGGCTGATACCCGGCAGAATTTCCTGTCGTAGCGCCAGATGATCTCGTTCAGGGCTTTTCTGTCATAAGTCTCAACAAAAGTGCTGCAAGCGCCATCCTCGTTGAAGTAGAGGGTATAATCGCCCAATATCCTGGTTTTGGTATAACAAAACGCATCAATACCGTCCGGGGTTTTGAACTCATGGAACGATGCATATTGCACATTGCCGGCAAAATATGCTGCGATGCTTTCCTTGCTTGATCCCAGCGGAAATTGTGCAAAAACTTTTAACGCAAGGACTGAAAAAACGATGATCAAAAATAGTCGCTTCATGTTATAGATGAAGCAACATTTAAACCAGTTAAAGTGTTTTAGTAATAGTATGTAAAACAGCCGTTTATTAATTAAAAAGACACATACTTTTCTTGGAGCGAAATAAACTGGGGAAATTATAGGTCAATAAAGTGCAAAGCATTCCACAAGCCCGGGTTTCAGGCTATGAAATGCGTTCAAATATTTTAAAAAAAAGCTGTTTTAAGACTCCATTTTGTGGCCCTTCAGGAACACTTTCCCGCTGTTGGGCTCACGCAAAATGGTTATACCTTTTTCAGATCTGTCAATCCTTAGGGTTTGGGTGATGTAGAAGCCTTTGTAATCCATCATGATGTTCAGCCCGTCGTTATTCACGCTCAGTTTAAAGCTGCCGCCTATCAGGTCGCGGCCTTCTTCGCTGGTCATGCTGAAAGTTCCTTCATGGTCAGTTGTAAAGCTAAAGGAGAATTTCTGCCCGTTTATTTCCTTTTCGGACCTTTTCATCAGCAATTCGCGGTATTCTTTGTAAATATCTTCCGGCTTGGTCATAATATAATAGCTTGTTCAGTTATACCTATTGTTGTGTGCTACAAGCGTTATACGTTGACAACCCAAAAAGGATACATAGATTTTAATATTTTAAAGAGTTATAAAATGATGTCGTGGTGAACTAAAACGGGACGCATCGAAAGATGCGATCACCCCGCGAGTCCCAAGCCTTTGCGGGTCTTCAAAGGCAACGTTTCGGCTATAATATCATAGGATTGTTTGATGTAATGTTCCCATTCTGTTTTCGAAAGCCTGCTGATATCCCTCGCCAGCACCCACTTATAACGGGCCACATAAGGCTGTGGTTCAAGGCCGTCCTTAGCGGATATCTCTTCAAATTGCTCGGGCGGTACTTTAAAGGATGCCGAAGGGGGCACACCGCCTGGATGGGTGAACAGGAAGGTTTTCCCGCTTACGTCGAAACACAGGTGCACCTCCAGCTTGATACTTTCGGTTACGCCGGGTAATTGGTGGCAAATCGACTGAAGGTCTTCGATGGTCATTTTAATGTTGATATAAAATTAACCATTTGAGCACTATTTTTTATAAATTGCGGTATCACAATATCTTATGAAGATAACAACTGCAGGCTTTTTACTATCGCTACTTTTCACGCTGCAGCACGCCTTTGGGCAATCGTCCCTTTCTAACAATATATTTACACTGAATGGCAAACTGCGTGGGGTGCAGACGGATTCGGTACTGATCTATTATAAAAACACGCAGGGCAAAAACACTTTTCAATCTCGTCCTATCTTCAATAACAGGTTTATCATTACCGACAGTCTGAACAGGCCATCCTATGCGCTTATACTGTTTAAGAACCTTGGTGAAACCATCAGCGACAGCGCCTTCGAGGTTCGGGCGAAGGAAATTTATCTCGAACCGGGCTTGCTAAGCCTCGTGGTTGACGCATCACGCCTGGATTCGTTAAAGCTCAGCGGTTCGCAAACCGAGGATGAGTGGGCAGAGTTGTACAAGAGCACAACCTGGGTGCGCGAAGAAATGCGTCCCCTGACCGATAAATTCAGCAAAGAGAAGGACCCCGAAAAGGCAGCAGAGATCAGCACTCAATTTGAACCTTACGAGGACCGGATCAAATCCATCAATTACCGGTTTTTCCTGGAACATCCCAACTCCTATGTTACCGCGCACCTGATGGTAGATATGGTGAAGGAAGAGAGCCTGGACTCATCACGGCGGATATACGATAATTTTAATGCCGAGCTAAAGGAAAGTGACGACGCTAAAAAGGTAGCCGAAGAGATCGGAAAAATGGAAATGGCGCTGCCGGGCAATATGGCGGCCGATTTCACCGCCGCCGACACATCTGGTAAGGCGGTATCCCTGTCGGATTATAAGGATAAGTATGTGCTGCTTGATTTTTGGGCAAGCTGGTGCCCGCCCTGCCGGAAAAGCGATGTTCATTTGGTTGAATTATATAATAGGTATAAGAGCAAAGGATTGAATATCATCGGCATAGCCTGGGACGATGACACACAGATCGGCTGGAAAAAGGCCATAATTAAGGATGGGCTGGGTTCATGGCCCAATGTACTTAACGGGACTAACACCGATAATGATATCGGCGAAAAATATGCAGTACACTTCGTACCCACACGAATTCTTATCGATCCCTCCGGCAAGATCGTGGGCCGCTTCGGCGATAATGTGCCCAATGCCGATGTGTTGCTTGACCGGGCATTGATCAATTTATTTAAGGAGTGACCTTTTGAGGTGAAAGGATAAAGGCGAAAGGTTAAAGGTCGCAAAAAAAGGGGGTGTCATGCTGAGGCACTTGAAGCATGGTGGGATGGCCTTTACGCGCGATCCTTCGACATAGCTCAGGATGACACCTTTACTTTTATTAAATTGATTCCGCATATTTCTTAAAATTATCCAGTATAGCCTGCCAACCGCCGCGCTGCATTTCCACGGGATTAATGCTTTCAGCTTCAAACGTTACGCTTACTTTGGTGGCATTGCCTTCTTTCTTAAAAGTATTTTCAACTTTTCTGCCATCACCGATGGTGTAAACGATCAGTTCGTGCGGTTTTACTTCGTCATAAATGCCGCCAAAGTCAAAGCCAAAACTGCCGTCCTTCGCTTCCATGCGGTAGGAAAATGTACCACCTGGGCGCAGATCGTTTTCAGCCGAAGGCGAGTGCCAGTCATCAGATGCGTGGTTCCATTGCGTAACGTGATTTGGGTTGGTATATACTTCCCATGCCTTTTCTACCGGTACATTTACAATTGCTTCAATTGTAATTATCGTGTTTGCTGTTGTTTCCATATCGTTCGTTTTAATATCTTTTTACAATCCAAACTTACTGCAAATAACTGGCGCCCGTGATAGGTAAAACCGACAATACAACGGTAGGTTTGCGACAGGCTGCGCTGTTGAAAGGTTTGAAGGTTGAAAAGTTGGAAGGTTTTATAAAGCAACCTTTCTATCATTTGTACATCTTGTTACATGACGGAAACCGGACACCCGCCGTCCGATATCATTACAAGAGGCGCATGCCGGTTCTTTTTAAAAATCTAACAATCAAATAATTATTAAATTGGAACGCGGATTGAGCCCGTGAAGTGATTTGAACTATTACCAACTCCATATCCACATATTCGACCTGATGTTATCAGCGGCCGCCTTTATCGGGCTGACTTTCAGCATACGGCTGTGGTTCAAAACGCCTGGTGGAGAAACCAATCGCCTGCTTGGTCTTATCATTGTTGTCATGGCTTTGTGGTTGATCAGGGCCGTTTGTATCGATCTCCAATTCGACCACTATTTCCCGCGATGGAGCTGGATATCCTTACAGTTCCTGTTTTCGATTGGCCCGCTCCTATTCTTCTACATCCGGAGCATTACCCGGCCTGGCCAAAAATTTACCCGTAAGGACCCGCTACCCTCCTCAAAAGACAAGCTCATTCAACGCGGCTACTGGTTGCGGCACCAGATGAAGGTGAACCGGTTTTATTTGGATGCGGAGCTGAGCTTAAGTTCATTGGCGAAAGAGCTCGGTATCTCTATCCATGAATTGTCGAAGATCATCAATACCGGCCTGCGAAAAAACTTCAACGACTTTGTCAATGAGTTCCGGATACAGGATGTCGCCCGGAAAATGAAGGACCCCGCGTATGACCGGATCACACTTTTGGGTATTGCCTACGATTGCGGCTTCAACTCCAAAACCACTTTTAACCGCGCCTTCAAACAGGTTTTGGGTAAAAGCGCGGCGGAATATAAGGCTGAATTGAAAAAAGAGCGACCGAATCATGATTTGAACCTTCTTTCAGCGCCTTCTGCGATAATTTCGGGTCATAGAACCATTCCAGCATGGTCTCATGAGAAATTAAATCGCAATCGTATGTTTCGTAATTATTTGAAGATGGCGTGGCGCAATACGCTGCACAACAAGGTTTACAGCAGCCTCAATATCGCGGGCCTTGCGGCCGGAATGGCAGTGGCGCTGCTCATTGGCCTGTGGGTAGTCAACCAATATTCTTATGACCGTTTCCTGCCCAACTATCAGCAAGCCTACCAGGTTGAGATGAACCTGACCAGCCAGCATAATGGCACAACTACCCAGAACTCCGTCGCGCTGCCGCTGGCCGATGTTTTGCGCAAAGAGATACCGGGAATAAAATATGTGGCTGAAGCTGACTATGTCGGCAAGATGAACCATGGTTTGTTGGTGGGCGATAAAAAGCTATACCTGGGCGGCGGGGCGGTCGGATCGGATTTCTTTAAAATATTTCAATACCCTTTTATAAAAGGCAATGCCAATTCGGCGCTGAAGGATATTTATTCGATAGTCATAACCGAATCGACCGCCAAAGCATTGTTTGGCGATGCCGACCCTATGGGGAAATCCATCCGCTTTGATAATGCGCAGAATATGACGGTTACCGGCGTTATCCGGGATATTCCCACAAATGCCACGCTGCAATTCAATTACGTCACCCCTTTTGCTTACACAGAGGCGACCCAGGGTTGGATCAAAGAAGGACGGACCAATTGGGGTTACAATTCATTTTGCGAGTACGTGGCGCTGGAACCGGGCGTGACCTACGCACAGATCGAACCAAAGATCAGGAATATCGTTTATAAAAGAGGCCCCATTATGCGACCTTCAAAGCCAGAGGTATTCCTGCATCCTTTAAAAGACTGGCATTTGATCACCGATTTCAAGAACGGTAAAGCCGTTGGCGGCTTTGTGGAATATGTGCGCCTGTTCAGCATCATCGGTATGCTGGTGCTGGCTATAGCCTGCATCAATTTCATGAACCTTTCCACGGCGAGGTCCGAAAAGCGGGCAAGGGAAGTCGGCGTGCGCAAGGCAATCGGCTCGGCGCGGATGGACCTGGTTTACCAGTTTTTGACGGAGTCGTTGCTGGTGACGTTTATATCGTTCCTGCTGAGTTTGCTGCTGGTTATGCTGGCTTTGCCGGCATTCAATACGCTGACGGGGGCCGATGTCCATATTCCTTATGGCAATATCGGGTTCTGGGGTATTATGATCGTGTTTGTGCTGTTTACCGGCTTGATAGCGGGGAGTCGGCCGGCGTTTTACCTGTCCTCGTTCAATCCGGTTAAGGTGCTGAAAGGGAGCATCCAGATGGGCCGGTGGGCATCCATGCCGAGGAAGGTGCTGGTGGTGGTACAGTTCACCTGTTCCATTGCTTTGATCATCAGTACGGTGATCGTCTACCAGCAAATACAGTATGTGAAGAACCGGCCGACCGGCTACAGCGCCGACAGGCTGGTGATGACCGATATGAACAGCGACCTATCGCAGCACTACGAGGCGCTGAAAAACGATCTGCTATCTTCAGGACTGGTGGAGAGCGTGGCCGCATCCACTTCGCCGGCCACCCAGGTGTACAGTCATTTTTCACTGCAGAAATGGCCGGGTAAAATTGCGGGTGATGAAGAAGTGAACATCGGCGCGATATGGATATCCACCGACTATTTTAAAACTTTGGGGATGACCTTTGCCGGGGGCCACAATTTCACTGGCGACTGGAAAAGCGACACGCTGAACGTGATAGTAAATGAAGCGATGGTTAGGCGCATCGGCCTGAAGGACCCTGTCAATCAACTGATAACTATCAATTTCAACCCCAAACCGGTAAGGATCATCGGCGTGGTAAAAGACGCACTGATGGAATCACCTTACAAGCCCGTGGAGCCGGCCGTTTTCGGGCATAACCCCTTCGGCTTTGTGGTCACTTATCGGCTGGCGAAGAACGCCGAAACGCATACGACGATTGACAAGATCGGTAAGATATTTGACAAATATAATCCGGCGTACCCTTACCAATATAAGTTTATAGATGCCGAGTATGCCAGCAAATTCAACCTGGAGGTGCTGGTGGGCAAATTGGCGGGTGTGTTCGCCGGGCTGGCCATATTTATATCCTGCCTCGGGCTGTTCGGGCTGGCCGCCTATGTTGCCGAGCAGCGCACCAAGGAGATCGGCATCCGCAAGGTGCTGGGCGCATCTATAGCGCAGGTTTGGCTGCTGCTCTCGCGCGACTTTATCGTGCTGGTAGTTATCAGCTGCGTGATCGCCTCGCCGGTCGCGTTCTATTACCTGCACAACTGGCTCCAAAAGTACACATACCGCGTCAACATCGGCATCGGGGTGTTCATCGCCTCTGGAATAGCCGCTATCCTAATCACCCTGCTCACCATCAGCTTCCAGGCTATTAAGGCGGCGCTGGCGAACCCGGTGAAGAGCCTTCGCTCGGAATAAACGCATGATGTAGAGACGCATAATTATGCGTCTCTACGCCAGTGGGAGCTAGTGGATTCATAAGGATTTCGTTGTCCCTGATATCGTCACACAAATGCTTTCTTTCGGACTTATGCGGACTTCGCGGACTTTCCGACTAACAAGAACTGTCAGCCCCCCGTAATTTGCACATCCGCATATTCGCACATCTGCACATTAACCCTATCTTTGCACACTCAATAATTATAACCCTATGCTCAAAGGATTTTTTAACGTTCCCGTACCGCAAAACGAGCCTGTATTGAATTACGGCCCCCGCAGCGTGGAACGTGCAGCACTGAAAGCCGCACTGGACGAAGCGCGCTCAAAACAAATTGATATACCGATGTACATCGGCGGAAAGGAAGTGCGCTCGGGTAAAACCGGCCAGGTACGCCCTCCGCACGATCATCAGCACATACTGGCTACTTTTCATCATGGCGATGCAAGTCATGTAAAAGCAGCTATTGACGCTGCATTAGCCGCCAAAGCTACCTGGGAAGAAATGCCCTGGGAACACCGCGCTGCCATATTTCTCAAAGCTGCCGACCTGCTGGCCGGTCCATACCGCGCCAAAGTAAACGCGGCTACCATGCTGGGGCAATCGAAAAATGCTTACCAGGCTGAAATTGATTCGGCTTGTGAATTGATCGATTTTTTGCGCTTCAATGTTTATTATATGACGCAGATCTACCAGCAGCAGCCTCCCATTTCGGGTAAAGGTGTTTGGAACCGTTTGGAGCAGCGTCCATTAGAAGGTTTTGTATTTGCATTAACGCCATTCAACTTTTCGGCTATAGCCGGAAACCTGCCGTCGTCAGCAGCCATGATGGGCAATGTAGTGGTTTGGAAACCCGCCAATACGCAAATATTCGCCGCTAATGTGATCATGCGGGTGTTCCGCGAAGCGGGATTGCCCGATGGCGTGATCAACCTGGTGTATGTTGACGGTCCTACAGCCGGAAGCGTGATATTTGAGCACCCTGATTTCGCTGGTATTCATTTTACGGGTTCCACCGGCGTATTCCAAAACATATGGAAAACCATAGGCAACAACATTCATAAATATAAAACATACCCGCGCATCGTCGGCGAAACAGGTGGTAAGGACTTCGTCCTGGTTCACCCAAGTGCTGATGTAGACGTAGCCAATATTGCCTTGATACGCGGCTCCTTCGAATACCAGGGCCAGAAATGCTCGGCTGCTTCAAGGGCTTACATTCCTAAATCTCTGTGGCCGGCTATCAAAGAAAAGATGCAGCAGGATATTGCTACATTTAAGATGGGCCCGGTTGAAGATTTCGAGAACTTCATCAATGCTGTTATCGACGAGAAATCATTTGATAAACTGGCAAAATATATCGATGCGGCAAAGGCCGACAAAAACGTTGAGATCGTAACAGGCGGTAACTATGACAAGAGCAAGGGCTGGTTCATCGAACCCACCGTTATCCGCGTAAATGACCCCTACTACGTTACTATGTGCGAAGAGCTTTTCGGGCCGGTGCTGACCGTTTATGTATACGACGACAAGGATTTTGATAAGGTGGTCGACATAGTGGACAAAACATCTATCTACGCCTTAACCGGCGCCATCATCGCCCAGGACCGTTATGCCATTGCTGATATGACCCACCGCCTGCGCAACGCTGCAGGAAACTTCTATATTAATGATAAACCGACAGGCGCGGTGGTTGGTCAGCAGCCCTTTGGCGGCGCAAGAGGTTCGGGAACGAATGACAAAGCCGGCTCGATGATCAATTTATTGCGCTGGGTATCGCCGCGAACGATTAAGGAAACATTTGATCCACCGAAGGATTACCGGTACCCGTTTTTGCAGAAGGAAATTTAGTTTATGGTTAATAGTTCATGGCCGATTGTGCTATAAACTATGATCCATGAACTATGAACTACTTAAACTTAAACACCTTATCCAGCTTATCGTTGTTGGTGGCACTCACCTTCATATCGGTGATCTTTCCCGTAGCAAGGCTGTAAACCCAGCCATGCACGCTGATTTCCTGCCCGTTCTTCCAGGCATTTTGTACAATAGACGTTTTGCAGAGGTTATTTACATTCTCGATCACGTTCCATTCAACCAGCCGGTCGCTACGCTCCTTTTCGTCTTTGATCGAATCAAGCTCTTTCTCATGTACACGGTAAATGTCTTTAATATGCCGCAGCCAGTTATCGATAAGTCCGAACTGCTGGTCGCTCATAGCTGCCAGCACGCCGCCGCAGCCATAGTGGCCGGTGACGATGACATGCCTCACCTTTAGGACATTAACTGCGTAGTCCAGTACCGAAAGCATATTCATATCCGTGTGGATCACCATATTGGCGATGTTGCGGTGAACGAATATCTCGCCCGGCTTGGTATTGGTGATCTGGTTCGCAGGCACGCGGCTGTCGGCACAACCTATCCATAATACCGGCGGGTTCTGCTCGGCCAGCTTGTCAAAATACTGCGGATCTTCCCTAAGGGCGTTCGCTATGAATTTCTTATTGCCCTCCAGCAATCCTTCATAAGTGATGTGATGGTTGTGGTCCATTAATGCAAATATATCCGATAATTGTTACTTTTAACGGGCATTATTATTAACCACCCTAATTGTGAACAAAAAACTTAAGGTCTTAGCGCAGAAACGCGAACACGCCCTGCAAGGCGGCGGTCATGCCCGGATAGAGAGTCAGCATAAAAAAGGAAAACTAACAGCGCGGGAGCGCCTGCATTTCCTGCTGGATGAAGGCTCCTTCCAGGAGATCGGGATGCTGGTCACCCACCGCTCTACGGATTTCGGGATGGAAAAAGAAATATATCCCGGTGACGGCGTTGTGACGGGTTATGGAACGATCAACGGACGGTTGGTGTATGTTTTCTCACAGGATTTTACCGTATTCGGCGGCTCATTATCCGAGACCCACGCCGAAAAGATATGCAAGATCATGGACCTGGCCATGAAAAACGGCGCGCCTGTCGTTGGCCTAAATGATTCGGGCGGCGCACGTATACAGGAAGGAGTTGTTTCGCTTGGCGGTTACGCGGATATATTTTACCGCAATACTATGGCCTCCGGCGTGGTACCACAAATATCGGCTATCATGGGGCCCTGCGCAGGCGGCGCGGTTTACTCACCAGCCATTACCGATTTTATACTAATGGTGGAAAACACCTCGTATATGTTCGTCACCGGCCCCAACGTGGTGAAAACAGTTACCCACGAAGTAGTAACCTCAGAAGAATTGGGTGGAGCGACAACACACGCGACCAAATCGGGTGTTACACATTTTGCCTGCGCAAACGAGCTCGACGCTATACAGCACGTGAAAAAACTGCTGAGTTATATGCCGCAGAACTGCGAGGACAAAGCCCCCGCCCTGCCTTACGATGGCGGAAACGAGTTACGTCCCGAACTGAACGACATTATGCCCGAAAACAATTCGCAGCCTTACGATGTGCGGGATGTGATCGATCATGTGATCGATACGGATTCGTTTTTGGAGGTGCATAAGGATTTTGCCGAAAACATTGTCGTAGGTTTTGCACGATTAGCCGGCAGAAGCGTCGGCATTGTGGCCAACCAACCCGCTTTTTTGGCCGGGGTACTGGATATCCACTCCTCAACCAAGGGAGCGCGCTTTGTGCGTTTCTGCGACAGTTTTAATATCCCTTTGCTGGTGTTCGAAGATGTTCCCGGCTTTTTGCCCGGCACCGACCAGGAATGGAACGCCATCATCACCAGCGGCGCTAAATTGCTCTACGCGTTTTCGGAAGCTACCGTGCCGCGTATTACGGTTATTACCCGCAAAGCTTACGGCGGGGCGTATGATGTGATGAACTCCAAGCACATCGGCGCTGATATGAACTATGCCTGGCCGTCGGCCGAGATCGCCGTAATGGGTGCCAGGGGCGCGGCTGAGATTATTTTCAAACGGGAAATAAACGAAGCCGAAAACAAGAATGCCAAATGGATAGAAAAAGAACTGATGTATTCCGAAATTTTTGCTAACCCATATCGTGCTGCCGAGCGCGGGTTTATCGATGAGGTGATCGAGCCTTCTGAAACACGCATCAAACTCATTCACGCTTTTAAAATGCTCGAAAATAAAGTAGTGAATAACCCGAGGAAGAAGCATGGGAATATCCCGCTTTGACTTCGGATCTCGGATTTTCCATTTCGGATTTAAGCATGAACATCAGTATCGAGCAAATTAGGCCAGAACTAACCTGGCACCTGCGTCAGAAGGTTTTATATCCAGCCCAAAAACTTTATGAAATGGAAATGGATGAGGACCAGGATGGGATGCATTTTGGTGCGTTTATGGATAATAAACTGGTGGGCGTGGTTTCGCTGTTTCCTAAGGGCGAGGATTTCCAATTCCGCAAATTTGCTGTGGAACCGGATTACCAGGGTAAGGGTATTGGCAATATGCTGCTTGCTTATATTACTGATTTCGTGAAAGCAGAAGGTGGCAAAAGATTATGGTGCAATGCTCGTTCAACGGCAACGGGGTTTTACGAAAAAAATGGGTTTAACCACACCGGCGGCGTCTTCTCCAAAAATGGTTTCGACTACGAAATATGGGAGAAAAAGCTATAAAAATGCCGGCCTGATACCATCAAACCGGCAATCAATCAACTAAACTAATCTTGAAAAAAATACTCGGCTGCAAAATAAATAACATGAAATGAATCTAATGTTAATTCAGCAACAATAAATCAATGTTCGGGCTAAAATTTGTTAACATACGGCTTTGTCGCAAGCTTTACTATATTTGCCTTAACTATTAAAAACAGCGCAAATGTCTAAAAAGAAAGCTGACAAATCTGACAAAAAACCACACGTTGAGGTAGTTACCAAATCCTCGCTAAAATTCTTCGAAGAATATATCAATAACCCATCGCCTACCGGTTTTGAATGGAAAGGCCAGCAGCTCTGGCTCGATTATTTAAAACCTTATATCGACGAACATTATGTAGATAATTACGGTACCGCCGTGGGTATTATCAACCCCAAAGCAAAATACAAAGTAGTGATCGAGGCACATGCCGATGAGATCTCATGGTTCGTCAATTACATCACCAGCGACGGGCTTATTTATGTGATCCGCAACGGCGGTTCCGACCACCAGATCGCACCTTCTAAAAGAGTAAATATTCATACCGATAAGGGCATCGTAAAAGCAGTATTCGGCTGGCCTGCTATTCACACCCGTTCGGGTGAGAAAGAAGAAGCGCCGACACTGAAAAACATCTTCCTCGACTGCGGCTGCACCTCGAAAGAAGAGGTGGAAAAATTAGGCATCCACGTAGGCTGCGTGATCACTTATGAAGACGAGTTCATGGTGCTGAACGACCGCTATTATGTGGGCCGCGCTTTAGATAATCGTGCGGGTGGGTTTATGATTGCCGAAGTAGCACGTTTGCTCAAAGAAAATAACAAGAAACTATCGTTTGGCTTGTATATTGTTAACGCGGTACAGGAAGAGATCGGTTTACGCGGCGCGGAAATGATAGCGCACCATATTAAACCGAATTTGGCTATCGTAACCGACGTTACGCATGATACCCAAACCCCGATGATCACCAAAACCACTCAGGGCGACCTGGCGTGCGGCAAAGGGCCCGTGGTATCTTACGCCCCCGCGGTGCAAAACAATGTCAATAAGCTGCTGATCGAAACGGCACAAAAGGCTGACATACCCTTCCAGCGCCAGGCTTCGTCAAGATCTACAGGCACCGATACCGATGCGTTTGCTTACTCCAACGACGGCGTACCGTCGGCATTGATCTCGCTTCCACTCCGTTACATGCATACCACTGTTGAAATGATCCATAAAGAGGATGTCGACAACGTGATAAGGCTGATCTACGAAGTGCTCCTAAACGTTAAAGAGGGGCATGATTTCCGTTATATCAAATAATTATAATGAATTATCAGTATTACATTTATCAATTAGCTTTGAAAGCACCAATGACTAAAACATTTTCGACTTATAACTCTTAAACGCTGTAAGCAAAATATGAAACCCACTCTACTGATACTGGCAGCAGGCATGGCCAGCCGCTATGGAAGCATGAAACAAATTGACGGTTTTGGCCCGCATGGTGAAACCATCATCGATTACTCGATTTATGACGCGATCAATGCCGGTTTTGGCAAGATCAGCTTTATTATCCGCGAAGAATTTGCCGAGCCGTTTAAGGCAATATTTGAGCCTAAACTCAAGGGCCGGGTAGAAACGGACTATGTATTCCAAAGCTACGACCTTAAACCTTTCGGCATCGATAAAGTAATTGAAAGAGCAAAACCCTGGGGTACCCAGCACGCGGTATTAGCAGCGCGCAACCAGGTACATGAGCCTTTCTGCGTGATCAATGCTGACGATTACTACGGTCGCGAAGCATTTGAAAAAATGGCCAAATTCCTGACTACCGAAGTAGCGGACGACAAATATGCTATCGTAGGTTACCAGATCGATAAAACATTATCCGACTATGGCTCGGTATCGCGCGGCGTTTGTAAAGTTGACGATAACGGCAATATGGTTGAGATCAACGAGCGTACTGAAGTATACTTTAAGGAAGACGGCACAGTGGCTTACAAAGATGCGACCGGCGAGTATTCTTTACCAAACGATACCCGCGTATCCATGAACTTCTGGGGCTTTACCCCTGCCATCTTCAAGCAAAGCGAGCCGATGTTCAAAAGGTTTGTTGAGGCTAATGAAAATAACCCAAAATCCGAGTTCTTTATTCCTCTTGCAGCCGACGAATTGATCAAAAGTGGAACAGCATCATTCAAAGTTATCCCTACGTCAAGCAAATGGTTTGGCGTTACTTACAAGGAAGATAAACCTATTGTTCAGAAAAGTATTTCAGCCCTGGTAGAAAACGGGACATACCCGGAGAACCTGTGGCCGTAAAAAGCCGTTCAAAATGATTGTCAAATCCTGCCCAAAAGGCGGGATTTTTTTTAATCCGGTACCACTGTTGCGCGGATCATGTAGTTATTAGTAAAAGGCTCCCTTTCCCAATACCACATCTTATGCTTGTTTTGCCGGTGATAAGATAGGTGGCGATTAAATTCATATTGCGTCATTCCTAATCTCGGGGTGATCACATTGGTTCCGACACCGATCGTTGTACTTACAGAGTAATGCTGCCCGTCAAACAGGCAAAAGGCCACAAAGAACCCATTCTTAGGAACAAGTATCTCATAAGCCGAGATATCAACATCAAACCATGCATTGCTTTTATGGGCCCTGGCGACGATGATATCTTTAGTCAACTCCTTAGCCGGCATTGTATCCGCACTGGCTTCGTATATTCTTATCCTGAATGGCACAGTCACGTCGCCATCCACCGCATTCGCCAGGAAAAACCCTACACTTTGTATGGTTCCTGTGATGTGATGGGGATCCTGCATATATAAAGCCTCTTCATGCAAAGGGTTGTACGCTGTCCATAGTTCTTCCCGTTTCGCCTTACTGCCGAACTGAACTATACCGATCTTCACTTCATTAAGAACTTTCACCAGCGGAGTGAGTTTGATAACCATGTCAGGTTTAATATCCGCCGCCTTTAGCTTTTGGGTTTGATAACCTATGCAAGAAAAGCTTACCGTGTCCGTTTTGCGTACAGCCGCGTCAATTACCAGGAATTCGCCTTTGCTATTTGCCGGGTAAAAAATTCCTTTTTCAGGTACACTTAAGTTTACCTCGCCTATAGGAGCCCCTGTTTGTGCATCGACAACGCGACCATGCCATTCCCGATTTTGCGCATAAACCGATGAGGCCATGATCACAAGAACAATAAAACATATAGTTCTCATCGTTTAAATATAAGTCAATTTTTAAACAAAAAAGCCCGTCCTGCAAACCAGAACGGGCTTTTCTATATATAATGGATTTAATTATTTAACTTCTTCGAAGTCAACATCAGTTACGTGGTCCGAATCCGGTTGTGCACCGCCTGCGGCACCGGCATCACCGGCACCCGGTTGGGCCTGGCCACCTTCTGCTGAAGCTTTGTACATATCCTCAGAAGCAGCGGTCCATGCAGCGTTCAATGCAGCCTGTGCAGTGTCAATGGCTTCAAGGTCCTTGGCGGCATAAGCTTCTTTCAGCTTTGTCAAGCCTTCTTCTATAGGTGCCTTCTTGTCAGCCGGGATCTTCTCGCCGTATTCCTTCAGTTGCTTTTCAGTAGTAAAGATCAGGGCATCGGCTGAGTTCAGTTTTTCAACCTCCTCTTTTGCCTTTTTGTCAGATTCAGCATTTGCTTCGGCTTCGTCCTTCATCTTCTTGATCTCAGCATCTGTCAAACCTGATGACGCCTCGATACGGATCTTCTGTTCCTTACCGGTCGCTTTATCCTTGGCAGCTACGTGCAATATACCGTTGGCGTCGATGTCAAATGACACTTCGATCTGTGGTACACCACGCGGTGCTGGCGGAATTCCATCCAGGTGGAAACGGCCCAGCGTGCGGTTTTGCGCAGCCATCGGGCGTTCGCCTTGTAAGATATGGATCTCTACCGAAGGCTGACTGTCAGACGCGGTCGAGAAGGTTTCCGATTTCTTGGTCGGGATCGTTGTATTGGCTTCGATCAGTTTGGTCATTACACCACCCATAGTTTCGATACCCAATGAAAGCGGGGTAACGTCCAGCAGCAATACATCCTTCACATCACCGGTCAATACACCACCCTGGATGGCAGCGCCTATGGCAACTACTTCGTCAGGGTTTACACCTTTTGAAGGAGCTTTGCCAAAGAACTTCTCTACAGCTTCCTGTATCGCGGGGATACGGGTCGAACCACCTACCAGGATGATCTCATCAATGTCCTTGATAGTTAAACCGGCAGCTTTTAAGGCTGTTTTACATGGATCAATGGTGCGTTTGATCAAACTGTCGCACAGTTGCTCAAATTTAGCACGGGTTAAAGTTTTCACTAAGTGCTTTGGCATACCGTCAACAGCGGTAACGTATGGCAGGTTGATCTCGGTTTGCGGACTGCTCGAAAGCTCAATTTTAGCCTTTTCAGCCGAATCCTTCAAACGCTGCAGGGCCATTGGGTCCTTGCGCAGGTCGATGCCTTCGTCATTCTTAAATTCGTCGGCCAGCCAGTCGATGATCACGTGGTCAAAGTCGTCACCACCCAGGTGGGTATCACCGTCGGTTGATTTTACTTCGAAAACGCCGTCGCCCAGTTCCAGTACCGATACGTCATGCGTACCGCCACCGCAGTCGAACACTACTATCTTCATGTCCTTGTGTGCTTTGTCCAGGCCGTAGGCCAGGGCAGCAGCAGTAGGCTCGTTGATGATACGTTCCACCTTCAAACCGGCAATTTCACCGGCTTCCTTGGTAGCCTGGCGCTGAGCGTCGTTAAAGTAAGCGGGCACGGTAATTACCGCGCGGGTTACTTCCTGGCCCAAAAAGTCTTCGGCAGTTTTTTTCATCTTCTGCAGGATCATAGCCGAAATTTCCTGCGGGGTATATTTGCGGTCGTCTATCTCCACGCGGGGGGTGTTGTTATCCCCTTTTACCACCTTGTAGGGTACGCGGGCAACTTCCTTGGTAACTTCGTCAAACTTGTTACCCATGAAGCGTTTGATAGAGTAAATGGTTTTGGTTGGGTTGGTGATAGCCTGGCGCTTGGCAGGGTCACCCACCTTACGCTCGCCGTTGTCAACAAATGCGACAACCGACGGCGTAGTACGTTTACCCTCGCTGTTGGCTATAACTACCGGTTCGTTACCTTCCATTACGGCCACGCAAGAGTTCGTTGTTCCTAAGTCGATTCCTATTATTTTAGACATTGTATGATTGTTTTTCCTTTACAGTATTTTATTATCTATACCGTAACAACAAGCAATGTGCCAATACGATTTTGGCAGAAATCTCCTTTATTCTTCCCCTAAAACCGGATTATTTAGTCAGAAAAGAATACACTTTGGGTGACAGGTTGGCAGAAAAGCTGAAAGGCTAAAGCATAAAGCTAAAAGCGCAAAATCCTCATCCCTTAAAATGCTTTACTCCAGCCAGGTGTCGCCACACACCGTAAAATTTCCATGACCAGCAACCGTTCTTAACAAACTATCGTAGCTTTGATAAAACACCATTAACAAGTAAAAACTATCCGCCATGATCAAAAAATATGAGCGCTCAGCTCTTTTAATTTTCAGCTTATCGCTGCTGGTAACCGCGTCCGGCTTTGCCCAATCGGCAATGTTGGGAAAAGGAGCTGTAGCGCCTGTGTTTACCGCCAAGGCCAGCCTGGCCGGCAACGCGTTCGATTTTTCATTAAAACAAGCCCTGGCCAAAGGGCCCGTTGTGGTTTATTTCTACCCTTCTGCCTATACCGGCGGCTGCGACGCGGAAGCCCATGCCTTTGCCGAACTCAAGGATAAATTTACCGCGGCCGGCGCCACCATTATCGGTGTATCTGCCGACGATATTACGCGGCTGAATAAATTTTCTTCCGATCCGGCTTACTGCGCGGGCAAGTTCCCCGTAGCTTCAGATGCCGACGGTAAGATCGCGGCATCCTACGGCCTCACCATGGCAGCCGGACGCGCCGGGATTAAAGATGCCCTGGGCCAGGACCTTACACACGGCTTCATCCCCCGAACCACTTTTGTCATCGATAAAACAGGTAAAATTGCAGCGGTCCTTTCATCCGATGCCGACCATATTTCACCTACCCAGCATGTCGAAAAGTCGCTGGAGATTGTGAAGGGGTTGTAATTCGGCAGCAAATAACAAACTATGTCATTGCGAGGAGCAGCCGGGGCATGAGCAAGGGGGCGACGCGGCAACCTCGTCGCCAGTGCAAAGCAACGTGCTTTTGTCTGAACATGATTAAACGGATTACAAAGATTACGACGATTCTCCCTGCCAACT